>Ga0315904_10000438_pt1 | contig 66098 bp, 42 predicted proteins | sample LakEriMetagenome_6_FD_203529 | JGI IMG/M metagenome (GOLD analysis project Ga0315904, IMG submission 203529) | Freshwater fungal communities from buoy surface, Lake Erie, Ohio, United States - Buoy 12 MA120 | ecosystem: Environmental > Aquatic > Freshwater > Lake | place: USA: Lake Erie, Ohio...
ACGCCCGGTTCGCCGGGTTTCTGGACGCGAACCTCGTGGCGGGTGCCCGAGTCGTCCCGCACCGTAAGGCGGGTGCCGGCCACGGCCTCCACGGTGCCCGTGAGCGTGAGCCGCTCGACGATCGACACCTGGGCGAGCGCCTGGCCGGCGAGGGCCATGCAGAGGCTGATCGCCACGGCGCACCGCGTGTTTATAATCACGCCGCGGCGGTAGCCAGGCTCGTTGACGGTCATTCCCGACCCTTCCACAATCAAGGATCTGCCCGCCCGCCTGCCCCAAGGAGGACTCCCGATGCAAGCCCCAGCCAACTTCGTCGAACTCGAGGATTCCGAGGTCTGGTCCGCCATCGCCGCCGAGCAGGTGCGGCAGCAGGAGGGCCTCGAAATGATAGCGAGCGAGAACTTCACGAGTCCGGCGGTGATGCAGGCGGTGGGCAGCGTGCTCACGAACAAGTATGCCGAGGGCTATCCCGGCCACCGCTACTACGGCGGCTGTGAGTTTGTGGACAGGGTCGAGGATATCGCCCGCCACCGGCTCAAGGCGCTCTTCGGGGCCGAGCACGTCAACGTGCAGCCCCATTCCGGCAGCCAGGCCAACGCGGCGGTCTACCTCTGCGCGATCCAGCCGGGCGACACCGTGCTGGCCTTCGACCTCGCCCACGGTGGCCACCTCACCCACGGCATGAAGCTCAATGCGTCGGGCGTGTTCTACAAGTTCGTCCATTACGGTGTGCGCCGCGAAGACTGCCTGCTCGACTTCGACCAGGTGGCCCGGCTCGCCCGCGAGCACAAGCCGAAGCTGATCGTGGCAGGGGCGAGCGCGTATCCCCGCGAGATCCCCCACGGACGGTTTGCCGAGATCGCCCGCGAGGTGGGCGCGAAGCTGCTGGTTGACATGGCCCACTACGCTGGCCTCGTCGCCGCCGGCGTCCACGACAACCCGGTGCCCGTGGCCGACTTCGTGACGAGCACCACCCACAAGACGCTCCGCGGCCCCCGCGGCGGTATCGCGATGTGCCGCGAGGAGAACGCCAAACTCCTCGACCGCGCCGTGTTTCCGGGCCAGCAGGGCGGACCGCTGATGCACGTGATCGCCGGCAAGGCGGTGGCCTTCGGCGAGGCGCTGCGGCCCGATTTCAAGGTGTATGCCAAGCAGGTGGTGGCGAATGCGAAGGTGCTCGCGGAGGCGCTCGCCTCGGGTGGGGTGCGGCTCGTCAGCGGCGGCACCGACAACCACCTGATGCTTGTTGACGTCACGCCGCTGGGGATCGGCGGCAAGGTGGCCGAGCAGACCCTCGACCGCTGCGGGATCACTTGCAACAAGAACATGATCCCCTACGACGAGCGGAAGCCGATGGATCCCTCTGGCATCCGGCTCGGCACGCCGGCCCTCACGACCCGCGGCATGGGCGGCGACGAGATGAAGCGGATCGCCCAGTGGATCCTGCGGGTGCTCAAGCACACCGACGACGCCGGCGTGGTGGAGACGACCCGCCGCGAGGTGGCCGAACTCGCTGAGCAGTTCCCGGTGCCGGCCGCGATAGGAAGCCCAGTCGCATAAGCGATGGGGGCAGAGGACGGGCTCCAGTCATCGAACGGATGCAAGACGCGGTGTATTTCTCCGGAACGACGTTCACGACCCTCGGAACCGGCAAGCATGTTTTGGTGGCGCCATACTGCGTGCTCGAACCGATGGAGGCCACCAACGGCATCCTCGTGGCTGGGCTGAACACGGCGATCCTCTTCGCCATCATGTCGAGCATCGCCCGGAGGCACGCCGGCTACGAAGACCTGCTCACGTGACGTTCTGCTCCCAGTTTTCGGGCGATCGTGGTCTGCGCAGTCCGCCCCGGCCCTGAGGCTCGCCGCGCAGGCGCGTCGAGGCCCCGGAACCGGCTGTAGTAGGATGGGGGCCATGAAGATGTCGTCGCAGACCACGCCCCGGGGCGATCGGCCCCAGCCATCCACCACCGTCCGCATCGGCCTCGTGCAGTCGGCCTGCACTGCCGATCGTGAGGCCAACATCGTTCAGGCGATCGCCGGGATCGCCGCGGCGGCGAAGCAGGGGGCCCAGGTCGTCTGCCTTCAGGAACTCTTTGCCGGCGAATATCCATGCCAGGCGGAAGACCACGGGAAGTTCGCCGAGGCCGAGACGGTCCCTGGCCCGCTCACCGAACGGCTCGCCGCCGCCGCGAAGGAGCACGGCGTGGTGCTCGTGGGCAGCGTGTTCGAGCGCCGCTCCGCCGGCCTCTTCCACAACACCGCCGTGATCTTCGATGCCGACGGCTCGACGGCGGGCGTGTATCGCAAGATGCACATCCCCGACGACCCGCACTACTACGAGAAGTTTTATTTCGCGCCGGGCGACACCGGCTTCATGAGCGTGGCCACAAGCCGGCTCGCCGTGGGGCCGCTGGTCTGCTGGGACCAGTGGTATCCCGAGGCCGCCCGGCTCACCGCGATGGCGGGCGCCCAGGCGCTCTTCTATCCCACCGCGATCGGCTGGCTCGACGGCGAAGAACCGCTCCACCGTGAGCAGTATGAGTCGTGGGACACGATGCTCCGTAGCCACGCGATCGCCAACGGCGTGTTTGTGGTGGCAGTGAATCGCACCGGCCACGAGGGACCGCTGCGGTTCTGGGGCGCGAGCGTCGTCTACGCCCCCAACGGCGACTGCCTCCTGAAGGCCTCGCACGACGAGCCGCTCACGGCCGTCGTGGATTGCGACCTCTCCCGCATCGAGTGGTCGCGGACGCGATGGCCCTTCTTTCGCGACCGGCGGATCGACGCCTACGGTGGTCTTCTCGGCCGGTGGGGCGGGTAGATGAAAACCCAGAAAGGAAAATCGGGGACGGGAGCTGATTTCCCATTAGGAAATCAGCTCCCGTCCCCGATTTTCAGGCTGCCGGCCGAGTGGGAGCCGCACGCCGCCACGTGGATCGCGTGGCCGCACCGCCGGGCCACGTTTCTGGGGCCCTTCGAGGCGATCCCGCCGGTATATGAACGGCTCGCGCGGCTGATCGCACGGTACGAACCGGTGCAGGTCATCGGCTCGCGCGAGGTGCTCGCGGCGCCACGGTCGTCGCTCGCCGACGCGGCGAACGTGGCGTTCATCGAGATCCCCACGAGCGACTCATGGATCCGCGACACGGGGCCAGTGTTTCTCGTACCACGCGACGCCTCCCGGAGCCAACGGCCTCGCGCTGCCTGCTGGGAATGGAATGCCTGGGGCGGCAAGTATCCGCCCTGGGATGCCGACGCGGGCGTGGCGCGGGCGATCGCGAAGCACGAGAGCCTCACGTCGATCGAGCCTCGCGTCGTGCTCGAAGGGGGTGCGATCGAGACCGACGGCGACGGCACGCTCATGGCCAACGAGCGGTGCGTGGTTGACCCCAAGCGGAATCCGGGCCTCGACCGCGACGCGCTGGAAGGCGTCCTGCGGAAGCACCTCGCGATCGATCGCGTGATCTGGGTCGGCGGCGATCTCGCCGGCGACGACACCGACGGCCACATCGACCAGCTCGCGAGGTTTGTCGCCCCGGGCCGCGTGGTCGCCGCCCGGCAGCCCGATCGGCTCGATCCCAACCATGAGTCGCTCGACCGCAACCTCACCATCCTCCGCGCGGCGGCCGATGCCCGTGGCCGGAGCCTCGAGGTGATTCCGATCGACATCCCGGCCCGGTTTGCCTTCGAGGGCACGCAGCTCCCGGCGAGCCACCTCAACTTCCTCGTCGGCAATGGCTTCGTGGCGGTGCCGGTGTTTGGCGGGCCGACCGACGAGCCGGCCCTACGGACGCTGGAATCCTGCTTCCCAGGCCGGATGATCGAGCCCTTCGACTGCACCGCTCTGATCCGCGGCCGCGGCGCGATCCACTGCGTCACCCGCGACCAGATTGCCTGAATTGCGACGGTTTTCGGCCTTGCCCCGCCGCCGTCCGTGGGCGACCATGACGAGGCTTTTTCTCTTGGCGTGGAGTCTCGTGCGATGCAGCAGATGGCCGACGTGATGCAGGGGGCGACGACGCTGCTCGCGCGGCTGATGCTCGCCGCCGTGTTCGCCAGCGCCGTGGCCAACAAGGTGCTGCACTTCTCCACGACGGCAGCCTACATGGCGTCGGAAGGGGTTCCCGTTCCGAAGTTTGCCCTCTTTGGCGCCATCGGCCTCCTGCTCGTGGGCTGCCTCTCCCTGCTGCTGGGGGCATGGACGCGGATCGGGTCCCTCTGCCTGCTCGCCTTCCTCGCCGCCGCCACGTTTTATTTTCACGACTTCTGGAGGTTCGTCGATGCCGGCCAGCGGCAGCTGCAGACAATCCAGTTCATGAAGAACCTCGCCATCGGCGGCGGCCTGCTCACGCTCGCCGCCTATGGCGGCGGGCCCTGGAGCGTGGATGGCTGGATCGCGGTGAAGCAGGAAGAGGCCGAGAGCACGCCGAAGCAGCGGACAGTCGCCAAGACGTAGCGGCGGTGGAACGCGCGGTAGACTGCCGCCACCGCGGATCCGCGGTCGGGCGACATCACTGGGGGAGATCATGAACACCTTGACGATCATCCGGCTGGCGACGGCCTGCGCCGTGGCATGCGGCATGGCCCTCTGCCACGCCGCCGAGCAGCACGACACACCTTCTGGAGCGATGACGATGCACGTGCCCACCGTGAAAGCCTTCGGCACGTTGGCCGATGGTCGACCTGTCCACCTCTACAATCTGGAGGTGCCCGGTGGGTGGAAGGCGATGATCACCGACTACGGCGCGATCGTGACGTCGTTCGTTGTGCCGCCGAAGGACGGCGCTACCGGTGAACCCGTTGACGTCGTGCTTGGCTTCGACACCCTCGACGGCTATCTCGCCGGCCACCCCTACTTCGGCGCGATCTGCGGCCGCTATTCCAATCGCATCGCCGCCGGTCGCTTCGAGCTCGAAGGCACGCCGCACACGCTCGCCACCAACAACGGTGCGAACCATCTGCACGGCGGCGTGAAGGGTTTTGACAAGCAACTTTGGAAGGGCGTGCCGAAGGCCAGCGACCGCGGCCCGGCGGTCGAGTTTGAACTCGTCTCACCCGACGGCGACGAGGGCTACCCGGGCCGGGTCGTCGCCAAGGCGGTCTACACGCTCACGCCCGCCGGGGAACTGATCGTCGAGATGACGGCCACCACCGACGCTCCCACCGTCGTGAACCTCGTGAACCACTCCTACTGGAATCTTGCGGGACACGGGTCTGGGTCGATCGCCGGCCACGAACTGGCCGTCGCCGCCGACCGCTACCTGCCGGTCGATGCCGGGGCGATACCGACCGGCGAGTTTGCGGCGGTCGAGGGCACGCCCTTTGATTTCCGGCCCGAACGGACGCCGTGGGGCCGCTGCGGCCCCGCCATCAAGGAGATTCCGCCCGATGCCGGCCCCGACACGCCCACGGGCGTCGATCACTGCTACGTCGTCCGCGGCTGGCAGCCCGACGGCGTGCTCCGCACGGCGGCGACGTTTCGCGATCCCGCCAGCGGCCGGACGCTCGAGGTGCTCTCCGATCAGCCCGGCGTGCAGGTCTACATGGGCGGTTTTCTCGACGGCACGCTCAAGGGCAAGGGAGGCGCGGTGTATGCCCGCAATGGCGGCCTCTGCCTGGAGACGCAGAAGTATCCCGACAGCGTCCACCACGCCGACTGGCCGACCCCGCGGCTCGATCCCGGGCAGACGTATTCGCACACCATGGTGCATCGCTTCACTCGGTGATCACCTCGCGGCATGTGCACCGCAGGCTACCAGAGAAGTAGCACAGGTTTCCAACCTGTTGTTGCCGGAGAAGTAGCACAGGTTTTCAACCTGTGCCGAGTACGGAGCAGGTTGAAAACCTGCTCTACGGGGGTGCAGTGCTCTACGGGTCGAACGTGAACTCGATTTGGTACGCGCCCGTTGAGCTGCTCTTGCCGGAACTCGCCCGCGACGGCTTGTAGGCCATGTTCCCGGAGCCCGACACGCCCACGTAGTAGACGCCGGCTTTCGGGGCCGTGTACGAGAGCGAACTATCGGGCGTGCCAGACGTGTCGTCGTTGGCGGCGAGCTGACGGCCCTTCGAGTCAAAGAGTCGCAGGGAACTGTCGAGCGTCGATGGGCTGGTCAGCCTCTGAGCGGTCACCTCGATCATGAACCGCTGCCCGGCGGCGAGGCTCACGCGAAAGAGATCGACGTCGCGGCGGCCGCGTGGGCCGTCACCGATCCTGCTCGCAAGCGTGACGCTTCCCGTCGTTTCCGCCACCGGCTGGGCTCGCGGCATCGTGTCGCCGGCGTCGCGCCGCAGCGTGGTGACCGCCCGCGTCGGCGTCGGCGCGCTGATCGCCCGCACGGCTGCGGCCGCGTCGAGCACGCCGCCCGTGGCCACCTTGCCGGCGAGGGCGGCGACCGGCCTCGTCGTGGACAGGATCGCCGACCGAATCTCCGCCGGCGTCGCCCGGGGGTTGGCCGCCGCCATCAGGGCGACCGTGCCGGTCACATACGGCGTGGCCATCGAGGTCCCGCTGAAGGTCGCATAGCCTCCACCCGGCACCGTCGAGAGGATCGCCACGCCCGGGGCGGCGAGATCCACGGTGGTGGACCCAACGTTGGAAAACGCCGCGAGCCGGTTGGAGCGGTTCGTGGCCGTAACCGCGATCACGGCGTCGCTTGCGTCGTTGGCCGGATAAGAGGCCACACGGTCGTTGTTGGACGACTCGTTGCCGGCGGCGGTCACGAACAGGATGCCCGCCCGGTCGGCGGCGGCGATCGCATTGCGGAGCGCGGCCGACCGCTTCTCGCCTCCCCAACTGGCGTTGATGGCCACCACGTTCACGCCGAAATCGCGGCGCATCCGCGTGGCGTAGATCACGGCGGCGACGGCGTTACTGGTGTAGCCGTTGCCCTGGGCATCGAGAAACTTGAGCCCCATGATCGAGGCCTGCCAGTTCACGCCGGTCACGCCGATGGCATTGTTGCCCACCGCACCGATCGTGCCCGACACGTGCGTGCCGTGGCCATCGTCGTCCATCGGGTCGGCGTCGGCATTGGCGAAGTCCCAGCCGCGGACGTCGTCGACGAACCCGTTGGCGTCGTTGTCGATCCCGTCACCAGCGACCTCCCGGGGATTCGTCCAGACGTTGGCGGCGAGGTCGGGATGCGTGTAGTCAATGCCGCTGTCGATCACGGCCACGACGACATTGCGGGACCCCGTGGTGATTTCCCAGGCCTCGGGAGCATTGATGTCGGAGTCGCCGATCCCCCGAGGTTGTGCGGAGTTGGTGAGGCCCCAGAGCGCGCCGAACGAGGCGTCGTTGGGGATCGCCAGAGATGCGAGGGCGACGTCGGGCTCGATCGACACGACCGCCGGCGTGCGACCGGCCCACGCGTGCATGCCGTCGGCGGAGACGCCTGGGGCGACAAGCAACGCGCAGCCCTCACCGAGCGATGTCGTTCGCCAGCCGAGGCCGCCGGCGAGGTCGGCCGCCGCGAGGGGCCGCTCGGTGCGGACGACCCAGGCTCCGCAGCGGGCGTTGACGTGCTCGCCGTTCCAGTGGATCCGCTCGGTGACGCCGGCAGCGGCGGCCAGGCACCTCCGCGGTTCGAGCCGCTCGCAGTCGGTTCGCAGCGGGGGCGTGCGGCGGCGTTGGGCCCGGGATGAGCGGTTTCGCATGGCAGTCTGGAGGGTGTGGGTTCGCGGGAACCCCGGCCCATGGCTATTCTTCCATCGGCATCAGGTGATCGACTCCTCCTCCCTTGGGCGGCAACAGCCATGGTTTTTCCCGTCGGTGACGACAACTCCGACCGCCGGACATTTCCGTTCGTGACGATCGCGTTGATTGCGGTGAACGTGCTCGTGTTCGTCGTCCTGCAGGGCATGGGGTCCAACGAGGCCTTCACGATGGCCTACGTGCAGGTGCCGAAGGAGATCCTCACCGGGCAGGACATCGTCACCGAACCTTCGCTCAAGACGATCCACACCCCCCAGGGCGACATCCAGATCGCCGACCCGGGGCTCATGGAGACGCCGGTTCCGCCGTGGATGACGCTGTTCACCGCCATCTTCATGCACGGCAGCATCATGCACCTGCTGGGCAACATGTGGTTTCTGTGGATCTTCGGCGACAACATCGAAGACGACATGGGCCACCTGACGTATCTGCTCTTCTACCTCGCCACCGGCATCATCGCCTCGCTCGCGTTCGTGGCTCTCAACGCCTCCGGCGAGGCATCGCTCACGCCCTGCCTCGGCGCCTCGGGAGCCATCTCCGGCGTGCTCGGCGCCTACCTCGTGCTCCATCCGCACCGCCGGGTGAGCGTGATCCTGATGCGGATGATGGTCGACGTGCCAGGCTACATCGCCGTCGGCATCTGGTTCCTGTTTCAGCTCGTCAGCGGATTCGTGGATCAGGGCGGGGGCGGCGGCGTGGCCTACTCGGCGCACATCGCCGGCTTCGTGGCCGGGATGATCCTCGCCAAGCCGATGAGCTTCGCCTGGGCCCGCGAGCAGACCGACCCGCTGATCGTGCTCCGCAAGCCGACGCTCGTCGATCGGCTCGAACACCGCAAGTGGTGACCGCCGCTCGTCGCACGGGTGTTCCCCGTCGCACAGGTTGTCAACCTGTGTGCTTTACGTAGCACAGGTTTTCAACCTGTGTGTCTTACCGTTTTCGCCCCGACGCGCGAGCATCAGGCGTGAGCCGGCTCACTTCCACCGGTAGGCGGAGAGGCCTTCGAGGTCGCGGACGTAGAGTTCCTGGCCCTCGATGGCGAGATGGGCCCAGCTCTCCTCGGCGGCCACCTTCGCCTCACCGAGAAGTTCGAACTGCTCAGGCGTGGCCCTGATGAGACGCACCTCGCCCTTCTCGTCGAGCGCCAGGATCCGGTCGCCCTGGGCGACCATGCTCCAGTAGCGGCCGAAGGGTTTCGTGATCCAGGCCTCCTTACCGGTGGCGAGGTCGAGGCAGGCGAACCGCTGGTTGCGGAGGTGCACGTAGGCGTGGCCGCCGATCACGATCGGCGTCGACATGTAGCCCTGGACCTTGTTCCGCCAGAGCTGCTCCACGGGCTTTTGCGTGTTGGCGGCATCGACGGCGAACAGGAACGAGCCGCCGCCGTAGCTCGTGGTGAACACGTGGCCGTCGTGCACGGTGGGTGTGACGATGTTCATGCCGCGGAAGGCCTCCACGGGCGTCTTCCAGAGCACGGTGCCGTTTTCCGGATCGATGCCGGCGAGTTGCTCCCGCGTCTGGACGAGGATCTGGAACACGCCGCCGATCGTGGCGGGATACGGCGACGAGAACGCGCTGCCCATCATGCCACCGCCGTCGTCGAGCGTCCGCCAGACCACGTTGCCGGTGGCCTTCTCGAGCTTCACGAAGCCCGAACCGGCCTGCACATAGACGTGGTCGCCGATCACCAGCGGGCTCGACACGAAGCCAAAAGCCGGCAGCGGACTCTCGAGCGCCTTCACGAAGTCTACGCGCCAGAGTTCCTTGCCGGTGGCCGCCTCCAGGCAGACGAGCATGTCGCGCATGCCGGCGACGTACACGCGGTCGCCATCGACGCAGGGGGTGGAACGGATCCAGGAGCCGTTGGAGGCCGCGAAGAAGGGCACGCTCATGGAGCCGTCCCATTCCACGTGCCATCGCTCCTGCCCCGTTGCGCGGTCGAGCGCGCGCACGTGTTCGGTCTTCGCGTCGCGGGTTTCGGTCACGATGACGAGATCGCCCGCGACCACGGGCCCGGAGTAGCTCGGGCCGAGATCGACCCGCCACAGCCGTTCGACTCGCGACTGGTCGAGGCCGTCGGGCCAGGCGACGCCGGCGACGAAGCCGTCGCGGTTCGGGCCTCGCCACTGGTGCCACGGGGCATCGGCCGCGGTGGCGACCGACGGCGGAGTGGCGACCGACGGCGGAGTGGCGACCGACAGCGCTGCAGCTGCCGGCAGGAGAAGCATGAGTCTCACGACGATGGCGGAACCTCGAGTTGCGGACGCAGGGCGAGGCATGGCAAACGCCTTTCGGTTGGGTCGGGATATGGCCGACATCCTAGCCGCCGTTGGCATCGCGCGGGTGCCGAGGATGACGTGGCTGCCGAGGATCACGCGGGCATCCGGAGCGCCGGGCCGGTCGTGGGGCCGCGGAACACGGCTGCGAGTCTGGTGGCGAGGGCCTCGGGTGAGAACGGGGCCACGGCCGTGGCGAGTTCGCCCATGGTGGGCCGCAGGCCTGCCGCCCGTTCGATCGCCGCGGCGAGGTCGGCCGGTGAGCAGTCGCACGGCATGGGGGTGGCGAGGGCCGGGGGGAGCTCGGCAAAACTTCCCTCCCCGGTCACCACCACGGGCGTGCCGAGGCCGATCAGACGGGTGACGGCTGCCGATGATTCACCGTGGGTCGGCACCCGCAGTTGCACCGCCACGTCAACCTCCCGCATCAGTGCGGCGAACTGCTCGTCGGTGGGGCTGTCGTGGACCTCGACGAACGAGAGTGCGGAGACGCCATGCCGGCGGCTGTGACGGGCCGTCGCCCAGCCGGCGATCGTAAGCCGCACGCGGCGGCGGCGGGCCAGCAGGCCCACCGCGCGGGCCACGAGGTCGAACTGCTTCGTGTCGCCACCGGTGCCGAAGGTGCCCACGTGCAGCGATGCGTCGGCTGCGGGCGGCGAACCGGCATCCCTACGCTCGGCGACGATCGGCAGAAAGGCCACGTCGATCGGCAGGGCGGCGGCGTCGCCGAGCGCCGCCAGCACCAGCCTCCGGCAGGCTTCGGAGTTGACGATCAGCCCGTCGAGCCGGGCGGTCTCCACCAGGAAGCGGAGGCTCTGCCCGATCTCGGGTACGTCGTCGAGCGTCCTCCGGATCCAGGGCTCCTCCGAGTGGCCGGCGGCACGCGGCAGGTCACTGGCATCGGCGCCGAGATGCGCGCGGAGCAGGATCATGAGGTTGACCTCGTGCAGGTAGGCCAGTCGCCTTTGCCGGCAGCCGAGCCGCGTTTGCATGGCCGCCTGGAGCACTTTCACATGATGCTCCGAGTTGCCGAGCACGAACACCGCGGTGCCGTGGTCGCCCGAGGCGAGCGCCGGCAGGAGCACCTCGACGGGCAGGATCCGATTGCCGCTGAGCAGCTGCCGGCCAGTCGCGAGTGTCGGTCCAGGATTGGCGTCGAAGAAGTCGGTCCGCCAATGGCTCGACTGCAGGTGGTCGAGCGTGCAGGCGGCGATCGCCGTGGGGGCGGGTGGGAGCACGCCAACCACGGCCACCGCCCTGCCGGGTCGGAGCGTCGGGCGGACGGTGAGCTCCTCCATCACGGCTCGCGCCGCCGGCTCCCAGCCGAGGATGTCGAGGAGCTCGCGTCCGCGGGCGAGCGATGACTCTCGGAGACGTGGCTCTTCGATCAGTCGTCCCATCGCCGTGGCAATCGAGTGCGGCTCGTGCGGGTCGCAGGTGAGTTCGGGGATCACGAGTTCCCGGATCGAGGAGGAGTTGGATCCCACCACGGGAACGCCGCACCCGTAGGCTTCGAGCACCGGCAGCCCCAGCCCCTCGTAGAGCGATGGATAGGCCATCTGCTCCGCCTGTCGCGTGATCGCCACGAGATCCTCGTCGGGCACGTAGCCGGTAAACACGAGGGCCCCCGGGCGGATCCCCAGCGATGCCGCCATCTGCTGGTAGTGGCTGATCCGCTGTCGCGCAAGCTTGCAGACCACCGCCAGCTGCCGATCGGGATACCTGGCGTGGAAGTGGGCGAAGGCATAGACCATACCGTCCATGTTCTTTCGCCAGTCGGCACCGCCGATGTAGACCGCGTAGGGCCGTTGCAGCCCGAAGCGGGCGAGGACGGTGGGGTCGGTGTCGGTCGGCGACCCCATCAACTCCCGCTTGCGATGGTCGATGTCGCCGTAGACGCAGCGGATCCGCCCGGGGTCGAAGCCCGCCAGGCGAATTGTGTCGTGTCGCGTCGCCTGACTGATCGCGAACAGCCGGTCCGACTCCCGCATCACCCGAAAGCCCGCCAGGTAGTTTCTTCGGCCTTCTCGCCGGGTGAGATACCGTTCCGGAAAGAGGTAGGGGATCAGGTCGTAGACGATGCCGAGCCGGTAGGGCTGATGGGCGCGGAGCCATTGCGGGTAGAGGTAGTCCTCTCCCTCGCGGCCCATCGGCAGGAAGAAGCACGCGGTGAAGAGCACGTCGATTCGGCCGTAATGCCCCCTCGCCAGGGCCGACTCGGTGGCCCAGGTTCCATACCGCTCGAACTCTGCGGCGAACGAGGGCTTCGGCAACCGGTCGTTCCAGAGAAACACGTAGCGATTGCCGGGATAGTCAAGGCAGATCTGCCGGACGATGCTCTGCGAGTAGGCGGGGATTCCCCGATCACCGTTGTATTGGGCGACCCGGAGATCGACGAGGAAGGTGAGGCCGTCGCGGTGCATCACGGGGCGCGTCATGCGGAGTCGCGTCTTGGGGCGGTGTCGCCGGCCGGGTCGGCGGCGTGCCGCTGGTCGTCGATGAGCCGCAGGTAATGCAGCCCGGCCTGTTCGCGGAACAGATCCTCCAACTTCTCGATGCGGCTCTCGAGCGCCGCGATCCGGTCGTGGGCGCCCGAGATGCGGGTCCACTTCCTGACGCGCCGGAAGAGCGGTCGCAGAAACTGCTTCTCGATCGTATGCCCGAGTGATTTCAGCGACATGGCAGGCTGTCTTGTGTCAAGCGGCCTTGTGTCAAGCGGCCTTGCGGATGATCAGGCCGATCGACGTGGAGGCGTATCCCTCGAGATCGAGCCGCAGGTGCTTGATCATGCCGCACGGTCCGTCGCTCGAGCCGCTGTAGGGGGGCGGGTCGACGAAACGATCGATGTCGCGGTCACCGGGATCGATGTCGAGAAGCTCGACGTGGTGGCCGCGGGCGGTGAGTCGACGAACGACGTCCTCGATATCGCGGAGGCGGTAGATCACGGCCGGGCCCGCGACGATGGTCTGGTCGTTGCTCGTGAGGTTGAACTCCGTCGTATGGACGGCCACGCCGCCCGGCCGCAGGCAGTCCATCTGCCGCTCGAGGAACTCGAGTCCCAGTTCGAGGCTGCCGCAGTGCTCGAACGAGCAGGTTGACCAGGTGAAGTCGTAGCCGCCGAGGTCGTGTGGCACGTCGTTCATGTCGACGGCTCGAAACTCCACCCGTTCGCGAAACTCTTCCGCCGGGCAGAGGCCATGCACGTTGAGCGCATCGCGGTTTCCCGTCCACTGGCCGGTCTTCGCCCAGGCCACGTTTCGCTTGTCGTCGGTGGCGAGGTCGGTGGCGGTGATTCGGCAGCCGAGGGCTGCGAAGAACGACGGCAGTTTCTCGGTGCCCACGGCGAAGCCAAGGCCGCGTCGCCCCGGCTCCAGCATGCCGCGTTCGTGAAGTGCCTGGCAGATGTAGGCGTGCTCCCAGTTCTTGCGGTGCATGTGCCAGTCGTCGTGGAGCTGCTCGAGCCAGCCACGGAACGCCGACGATTCGAGTGTCGCGAGGCGGCAGAGTTGGGAAACGAGGTGCGTCCCCTCCGGCCGTGGGCCGGCGGCCACGAACAACTCGGGATGGCGTCGCGGGAAGGCGGCGATTCGGATCGCCGGGGAGGGCAGCAGGCCGCGCAGGAAGGGCATCAGTTTGACGGCGTGGCGCGAGACCCTCCGGCGCGTGGTGGCGAACGTCATGGTGTCCCTCGACGGGGATGGACGGGCATGGACAGCGATGCTGAGCCGGCGCACGTGAGCGTGATCAGCCACCCGACACATTGGGTGGCCTGCGGACTCTCGCGCCGATCGGGGAAACTAGCACGCTTCCCGTCCGCGCCGGAATGCCAGTTCGGGGCGGGTGGCCACTGTGTGAATCGCGAAAACGAGCCGCAAAACTCGCCCCAGAACCCTAGCCCCAGATCGACTCGTAGACCCGCAGGTAGCTGCGAGCCGTCTCGGCCCAGTTGTAGCCGGCGGCATGGGAGCGGACACGGTCGGAAAAGCCGGGGTCGTTGCGAAACGCCGCCATGCCCGCCTCGTAGGCGGCGGACATCGACATGGCATCAAAGGCGTCGAAATAAAAGGCGTGAGCCCCGGCAATCTCGGGAAGACACGTCATCCGGGAAAGGAAGGTGGGCTTGCCGCACTGCATCGCTTCGAGCACCGGAAAGCCGAAGCCCTCGGTGAGTGACGGAAAGAGGAACGCGTCGCAGTGCTCGTAGAGCCACTGCCGGTCGGCGTCGCAGACTTCGCCGGCCATGATCGCGCGAGCTTCGAGGCCGCGGCGGACGATCTCGCGACCGAGGAACTCGCCGTACGGAGTCATCTTCTTGCCGGCGATCACGAGCCTCAGGTTCGGCAGCCGGTCGATGAGGTCGAGCAGCACGTGGAAGTTCTTGTGCGGCAGGCAGTTGCCCACCGTGAGCACGAAGGGTCCGTCCGGCAGAAATTGCGGCCGCGTGGTGGCGGCGGCGGGCGGAGCGGGAAGCCCGAGGCGGACGACGTGCACCGGTCGGTCGCCGAGCGTGAGATGGGTTTTCACGTCATCGGCGACGTACTGGGAGTCGGTCACGATGGCGGCCGCGCGATCGACCTTCGCCTGGATGTCGGCGAGCTTTCGATCGATCCGGCGGAGGTGCTCGTCGTTGGGTGTCTCGTGGAGGAACGTGAGGTCGTGGATCGTGAGCACGACGGGCACGCGGTCGTCGAGGGGCAGATACTTCGACATCTGGTTGGTGGCATGCCAGAGGTCGATCCGAGAGGGGGGAAGGAACGGGCGGATGAACGGCCGCAGCTGCCGCATCAAACCCTCCTTCTTCCACGGCTTTACGGTGATGCGATCGAAGCCGTGGGCTGGCAGATGCCGGTCTGATCCCTTGGCCAGGAGAAACACCGGGTCGAAGCGGCCGGGCGCCAGGCGGAGCATCTCCTGGGCCAGATGCAGGGAGAACCTCCCCAGGCCGCAGTTGATGTGCCGCAGCTTCTCGAGGTCGATGACGATACGGGGGAGATCTGGCATGGCGTGGCGATGGTGGCGGCATATCTTCGCGCGGAAGCACGGCGGTGGGCAACCCGGAATACCCGGGCGGTCGTGCGGCAGGCCTTGGGCCACCGGTCGCTTGAGCGGGCCCTCTTCCGGGTGCGATACTCGTGCACGGGTGTCCGTCTTTTTCCGCAGGAGTCCCTCGATGATCCGCTTGTTGTTCGCGGTGGCTGCCGTCGCCATTCCGTCGCTGGCATTCGCCGCTCCGCCGGCCGTGGCCCCCGCCGCCGAATCCGCCACGGCGGGCCAGTGGCGGACGCTCTTCAACGGACGCGACCTGACGGGCTGGGATGGCGACCCGCGGATGTGGAGTGTTCGCGACGGGGTGATCCACGGCGAGACCACGCCGGAGGTGAAAGCCGAGGGCAACACCTTCCTGATCTGCAAGGGCCCGGCTCTCAAGGATTTCGAGCTCAAGCTCCTCTACCGCTGCAACGCCGAGAACAACTCCGGGATTCAGTATCGCTCCCGGCACATCACGGAGGGCGAGCCGAAGAATGCCTGGGTCGTCCGCGGCTACCAGCACGAGCTCCGCAACGAGGCGCAGATGCCGAACGTGTCGGGCTTCATCTACGACGAAGGGGGCAACCGACGCCGGATCTGCCTCGCGGGCGAGAAGGCCGAAATGGTGGACGGCGAGAAAAAGGTGACGGGCGAGCTGATCGACGCCGATGCCTTCGCAAAGCTCTTCAAGCTCGACGACTGGAACGAGGTGCGGATCGTGGCCCAGGGCGACCGGCTTCGCCACTACCTCAACGGCACCCTCACCCTCGACTTCACCGACGCCCCCGACCTCGCGCTCCGCGAGGGGATCATCGCCCTGCAGCTCCATCAGGGGAAGCCGATGTGGGTGGAGTTCAAGGACGTCGTCGTTCGTGACGTCGGCGGCGAGTAGTTCGGGAAGGGCGCAACGCAGGTCGCGACTGTTGCGCAGCACGCGGGACGGCGGGGCCGCCGTATCGTTGTGGACGGCGGTCGAACCGTCGTACCCTTGATGCACGTAGGAAGGGCGTGAAGGCTGCCGGGTGGCCGACCGGAGATGGTCTGCACCCGCGCCGCTGAGTCTCGCTGGATCGGTACGTGACGCGACCAGGCATGCGCGTGTTCGGAATCATCGTGGCCGCCGTGGCCGCCTGGGGTGGTGCCGCGCATGCACAGGTTCTCGCGTTTCCCGAAGCCGAAGGCTTCGGCCGCTTCGCCACCGGCGGCCGCACGAACCTTGCGAGCGCCTCGGTCTATCACGTCACGAACCTCAACGATTCGGGCGCGGGCTCGTTTCGCGACGCCGTGAGCCAGTCGAATCGTTTCGTGGTGTTCGACGTCGGAGGGGTGGTGACGCTTGGCAGCGTGGCGGTGGTGAGCAGCAATGTCACGATTGCCGGACAGACCGCTCCCGGCGGAATCGCGTTCTATGGCGATCGTCTCGCCTTCACCAGCGCCAACAACACCATCAGCCGCTACATCGCCGTCCGCAAGGGCGAGGCCGGCACCCGGGAGGATTCCGTCAGCCTCTCCCGCGGCACAAACATGATCTTCGATCACATGTCGGTGACGTGGGGAGTTGATGAGACGTTCTCCATGAATCCCGACAGCGGCTATGTGATCGACAACATCACCATTCAAAACACGGTCATTGCCCAGGGGCTCGACCGCCTCGGCCACAGCGCCGGTGGCCTCATGACGCTGGGGGAGGGGAGCCGGTTCAGCGTGATCAAGAGCCTGTTTGCCGACAACGTCACCCGCAACCCGAAAGTTCGTGGCGAGAACGAATACATCAACAACGTCGTCTACGGCTACGAGACCGCGGGCTACATCATGGGCGACACCGTCAACATGACGTCGCACGCCAACGCCATCGGCAACTATTTCATCGAGGGGCCGGTCGATGGCAGCTCTCCCTTTGCATCAGGAACCCCGCAGTTCGAAATCTATGGCAGCGACAACTGGGTCGACGCCAACCGCAACGGAGTGCTCGACGGCAGCGCCATCACCACCTATCCGGGGGCGACCGTGGCTGCCGTCCCGTTTGCCTTTCCGACGACCGCCTCCATGACAGCGCAGCAGGCGGTGGGGTACGTGACTCGGAACGCAGGCCTCACGATCACCCGTGACGAGGTCGATACCCGCATCATGCAGGAGGTGCTCAGTTACGGCACGCTCGGCGGCGTGATCCAGTACGACACCGACCTGTTTCCGACCTTCTCGAGCCCGCGGATCGCCTTCGGCAGGCTCGCTGACACCGACAACGACGGCATGCCGGACTGCTGGGAGCGATCGCGAGGCCTGAATCCCGCAAGCGCCACCGATTGGAAGACACTCTCGGGAGACTACACGAATCTGGAGCTCTACCTCAATGAACTGGGGGCCGCCGAGACGACGAGTCGCTGGACGGCGGGGAGCGGCACGTGGGGCGCCGCAGCGACCTGGTCCGTCGGGGTGCCCACGTTCGCGACCGCCGCGGCCGTCACCGGGACCACTGCGATTTCATCCGGCGACGCGCTCGCGCGGCGATTGACCGTCGGCGACGTCGCCGCGTCGCGGGTCACCGTCAGCGGTGGAACGCTCAATGTTTTCGAGCGGCTGCATGTGGGGAGCGGGGCAGACGCCACGCTCACACTCACCTCTGGGGGCGTGGCCGCCGGCGAGATCGTTCTGGGTGGATCGTCGGGGGCGACGCCTACGAGCGGGGCTCTGACCATGGCAGGCGGTACGCTCCAGGCCGCCTTCATCCGCGCTGGCTCGACAGGCGCCCGGTTCGAATGGAGCGGCGGCACCGTGCAGTTCTCCGCCGCCCCCAACATTTCGGTGCCGACGATCATCGCGGCGGGGGGCGGAACGCTGCTCACTAACGGCTTCAGCGGCACCTGGAGCGGCGTGATCTCGGGCAGCGGCGGCCTCACCAAGAACGGTGCCGGCACGCTCGCGGTCTCGGGTTCCAACACCATGGCCGGCGGCGTGAAGGTGATGGCGGGCACGCTGGCAGTGAACCACATCGCCGCCATCGGCAGCGGCAGCATCACCCTCGCCGGCGGCAACGCCACGTTCGGCTCCGTGTCGGGCATCGCCGCGCCGATCGCGCTCGCGTCGAGCGGCACGCTCACCGCGGGCGGCATCACGCTTAACGGACCGATCAGCGGCGGCAGCGGCGTGAAGCTCACCATCGCCACCTCGGCAGGGGGCAGCAGCAACCTCACGATCGCCGGCGGCTTCACGGGCTTCACGGGCACCGTCGATTTCAATGCCACGACCGGCAACGTGCGGCTCAACGCGGCTGCCGCTCTCGGCAGCGGCACGGCGAAGTTCGACCTTGGGGCGAGTACGGCCACGCTCCGCACCGCCTACGCCGCGACGGTGGCCCTCGGCTCGCTCGCCGGCGGCACCGCGACGAAGCTCCAGGGATCGACCAACGACTCCGGGCTCGTGACGTACGTGATCGGCGGCAACGCCGCGAGCACCACGTTCAGTGGCACGATCACCGACGGCGTGTTCAGCGCGCCCGGCACGACCGGGATCACGAAGGTCGGCGCCGGCACGCTCGCGCTCGGCGGCGCCGCCAGCAGCTACACCGGCGTCACGCGGATCTCCGGGGGTGTCCTCGCGGTCGGCACGCTCGCGAACGGCGGCACGGCGAGCGGCATCGGCCAGGCGACGGCCGACCCGGCGAACCTTGTCCTCGACGGGGGCACGCTTCAGTACACCGGCGGAGCAGTGACGATCGACCGCGGCTTCACCGTCACCGCCGGCGGCGGGACGATCGAGCGGAACGGATCCGGCAATCTCGTGCTCGGCGACACCGCCGACATCGTGATGTCGGGAACCGGCGGCCGCACGTTCACGCTTTCGGGCACGGCGACGTCGTACAACAACATCTCCGCCGGGATTCCCGATCCGGCGTCCGGTCAGACCACGCTCGTGAAGGCGGGGCCCGGCACCTGGCGGCTCTTCGGGAGCGTTAAGACCTACTCGGGCGACACGCTCGTCAATGGCGGCACGCTGTTCCTGGTGTCCGCCGGCGTGCTGCCGACCGGGGCCGGGAAGGGCGACGTGACGGTGGCCGCCGGGGCTACGCTCGACCTCTACGGCAACAGCCACACGATAAACGGCCTCGATGGCGCCGGCACCGTGACGACCACGCTCAACACCACCCGAACGCTCACGGTCGGAAACGGTGACGCCAGCGGCGACTTTTCCGGCCTGCTCACGCAGGGCACCGCGCAGACGCTCGCGATCACGAAGACCGGGACGGGCGCGCAGCATTTCGGGGGCGCCAGCAACTACGCGGGCGGCACCTCGCTCCGCGGCGGCACCCTTGTGGCCGCCGCGACCGATGCCCTCGGCAGCGGACTGGTCACCATCACCGGGTCGGCCCGGCGACTCGTGCTCAGCGGCAGCGCCACGATCGCCAACGCCATGCTCATCAACGCGCCGACCGGCACGATGGACGGCGGCGTGATCCAGTACGATGCGCCGGGCCGCGGCATCCTGGCCAGCAGCACCATCACGGTTTTTTCGGCACCGGCCAACGGCGGCCTGTTCGGCTCCTCGGGCGGCGGCGAACTCGCAGTGAACGCGGCCGTCGTGGTGCAGGGAACGGCCCGGGTGAGCGTCCGCACCGGCACGGTCACCTTCGCGGGCGGCGGGACGTATGCGGGCTTTGACGTGATGCAGGGGACCGCGCGGCTTGGCCGCACCAACGGCCTGGCAACCGGCGCTGCGGTGGCGATCGGGACGAGCGGTTCGGGGACCCTCGACCTTGCCGGCTACGACCAGTCGCTCGGGGGCATCACGCAGGGCGCGGCTGCCGCGGTGATCGGCAACAGTTCGACGGCGCAGGATGCCAGGCTCACGCTGACCGGTAGCTCGACGTACGCCGGCACGATTCGCGACGCGATCGGTGGCGGGAACCGCCGCGTGTCGCTCGCGGTGAACGGCGGGAATCTGCGGCTGACTGGAGCCACCACCTTCTCGGGAACGTCGTCGGTCACGGCAGGTACGCTGCAGATCGGTCATGCCGCAGCCCTGGCCGCGAGCCCTGCCGCCGTGCTGTCGAATGGCACGCTCACCGTCGATGCGGGGCTGTCGATGCAGACTCCGTCGCTCACGATCGCCGCCGGCGGACTCGCGAGGCTGCCGTCGTCAGCCGCCAGCACGATCGCGACGTCGCGGCTCGCCGTCAATGGTCGGCTGGAGCTTGGCGTCGGCCGGCTCGAAATCGCGGCAGGGGGCATGGCCCAGGATTCGCTGGTGGCGGCGCTCGTCGCCGGCCGGGGCGACGGCACCTGGACCGGGACCACGGGCATCACGTCGGCGGCCGCGGCCGCCGATCTGGCCGGCGGCATCCTGCGATCGGTGGGCTGGATCGCAAACGGCGATGCGTCGTGCTCGGTCGCCTATACGGCGCCGGGCGACACGAACGTGGACGGCCAGATCGACATCCTCGACGCTGCCAACTTCATCTCGGAAGGACTCTTCGACAACTGGCAGCCCGCCGTCTGGAGTCAGGGCGACTTCAACTATGACGGCGTGGTGGACATTCTCGATGCCGCCGACCTGCTCGGGACGAGCCTCTTCGATCAGGGGCCGTTCGTCCCCGCACTCGCCGCCAGCGACCCCGGGGTCATCACTGCGGTTCCCGAACCGGCGTGCCTGCCGTGGCTGGCGCTGGTGCCGGTCGTGGGGCTCACGATGCGGCGGCGATGTGCGCGGGTGGTGGGAGTCGGTGCGGCCTGTGTGTTCGGGGCGATCGCCTCGGCCTCCACGGTTCACGTCGCGCCCCGTGGCGACGACGCCGCGGCGGGCAGCGAGCAGGCGCCGCTGGCGAGCGTGTCGGCGGCGGTGGATCGGGCCCTGCCTGGCGACACGATCCTGCTGCACGACGGCGTGTTCACCTGTGGGCGGACGATCCTGCTCTCGGGCAGCGGCACCGCCGACCAGCCGCTGCGACTTCAGGCAGCCCCCGGCGCCAAGCCCGTGCTCGAGTTCGCGGGCGTCACGGCGGCCGACGAGAAGCAGCGGGCGGCATCACGGGGCGTCTTTCTCACCGGCGACCGATGGATTCTCCAGGGGCTCGAGATCTGCCACGCGGCCGACAACGGGCTCAAGATCGAGGGCAGCCACAATCGTGTCGAGCGGTGCGTGTTTCACCACAATGGCGACAGCGGCCTGCAGATCGGTCTCGCAAAGAAGTCGCGAAACGACGGCAGACTCGCGGCCCACAACACGGTCGTGAACTGCGATTCCTACCGCAACTTCGACGCGCGCACCAAGGGGGAGAACGCCGACGGGTTCGCCTGCAAGCTCTTTCCCGGCGAGGGCAACTCGTTCGTCGGCTGTCGCGCCTGGGAGAATGCCGACGACGGCTGGGACCTGTTCATGACCACGTTCCCGGTGACGCTCGATCGCTGCTGGGCCTGGCACAATGGCGACCCGGACCTCTTTCCGCGGGTGCAGGGGAGCTACAACGGCGATGGCAATGGCTTCAAACTCGGGGGCCAGGACAAGCCGGCCTCCCACCTCGTGCGGCGGTGCGTGGCCTTCGATCATCCTTTCGGCTCGGGCAACGGGTTCGAGGACAACAACAACACGGCGCCGATCACGCTTCAGCACTGCGCCGCCTGGGGCAACAGAACGAACTTCCAGTTCAAGAAGGCGGCGCACGTGCTCGTGAACTGCGTCTCGTTCGCCCCAACACGATCGAAATCGGGCGTGGAGTTCGACGCCGACGTCGTCTGCCCGCACAACTCCTGGATGCCCGATCCCAATCCGAAGAAGAAGGGGAAGTATGTCTCGAGGTTGACGGCCGACGAGTTCACGGGACTCGACGCCGCGCTTGCGTCTGCGACTCGCGTCGCGGACGGCGGCCTGCCGGAGAACGGCTTTGCGAGTCCGCGGAGCGGCGGTGCGGTCGTCGACAAGGGAATCGACCTCGGCGGGGCCTTCTTGGGTGCGGCCCCCGATCTCGGCGCGGTTGAACTCGATTGCGAAGGCGTTCTGCAGAAAACGGCACGTGGCGAAGCCGGCATGTGACGGTATCATCGGCGTCAGGGGACATTCTCCGCCCGGCGCAGCAGCCCATGATCCACCATTCCCGTCGCGTCTTCTCTCTGGCCGCGGCCCTCTTCGCGCTCGCCAGAATGGCTCACGCGGTCCCGGCCGTGCCGAACGCGACGGGCTTCGGCGCCGCCTCCGTCGGCGGCCGCGGGGGCGATGTCTATCGCGTCACCACGCTGGCCAACGACCCGGGCCGCACGATCCCAGGGTCGCTCGCCTACGGCCTCTATTCCAAGAATGTGCCGGCTTCCGGCCGCACGATCGTCTTCGACGTAGGGGGCACGATCGACCTCTCCTCGGGCACGAGCGCCACGCTCGACCTCAAGGACATCCGCAATGTCACCGTGGCCGGCCAGACCGCCCCCAGCCTCGTGACGATCATCGGCAATACGGTGCAGATCACGGGCAACACCGTGGCCACTCCCACGACTGACATTATCTTCCAGCACGTGGCCATCCGAAAGGGGACGGGCGCGGGAGACGATTCGCTGAGCATCAAGGGCACGGGCAACACGCACGATATCTACGTGAGCAACGTGTCGGGCTGCTGGAGCGAGGACGAGGTGATCAGCGCCACGCAGACGGCGACGAACGTGACCGTGCAGGACTCCATCATGGCCGAGGCGCTCACGGCGACTCACGCCTACGGCGCCCTGATCCGGCCGACCGTCAACTCACAGATCTCCTACAACCAAAACCTGTTCGCCAACCAGCAGAGCCGCAATCCCCGGCCGGGCACCTACAACGGCATGACCCTCGACTTCGAGTTCCAGAACAACGTGATCTACAACTGGGCCGACCGGGCGGGCTACATCGCCGGCGCCGACGTCAACACCCAGTACCTCAACATGAACTACGTCGGGAACTACCTCGTCGCCGGCCCGGTGCCCGTCAACAACTCGTCGAATCCGGCCCGGCGCGACACCGCGTTTCTCAAGGAGATGAACTCCAGCCCGCTCGACGTCCAGATCTACCAGTCGGGCAACAAGATCGATTCCAACTACACGATCATCCGCGACGGCACCGACACCGGCTGGGGCATGTTCCAGCAGTCGCTCTCGGGCTCGTACGCACCGTTGGCGCTCGCCGACCGACAGGCCACGAGGTTCGCCTATCCCGACTCCGCCCCCGACACGGCCGACGACGCGTATGCCAAGGCGATCGCCACGAGCGGGGCGATGCCCTGGGCCCGGAGTCCCATCGACAAGCGGATCATCGACAGCGTGCTCACGTTCACCGGCACGGCGCCCATCACGGCGCCAAACGCCGCCGAATGGGCCGCGCTGACGGCCGGTGGCACGACCACGCGGCCGGCCGGCTGGGACTCCGATGCCGACGGCATGCCGAATGCGTGGGAGACGAAGCGGGGCACGAATCCGAACGTCGCCGACAACAATGGATCCGTCGCCGGCAACGGGTACACGAATCTCGAGAACTACCTCAACTCCCTCTCGGCCCAGGCGGTTTGGTATCCCGACGCCGACGGCAACGCAGCGAACTTCATGAACTGGCGGGGCGAGCGGCCGACGTCGGCGTGGTCGATCGCCACGTTCGGCGACGTGATCACGGCCCGCCGAACGGTCGCGCTCGACGTGGCGCTCTCGGTGCAGGACCTCACCTTCGACAGTTTCAGGGGCTACGTGCTCACGGGAACGCGGTCACTGACGCTCGACGCCCTGTCGGGCTCCGCCACGCTCACCGTGGCGAGTGGCAGCCATGTGGTCAACGCCCCGGTGGTGCTCGCCGACGCGGTCACGTTGACGGTGGCGAGCGGGTCGGCATCGATTTCCTTCGCGGGCGGCATCACGGCGGGCGGCAGGATGATTACCAAGGCCGGGCCCGGCTGCGTCAGCGTGCCGGGCCTCGCGAACGCCCGACTCGCGGTGTCGGGGGGCAGCGTCCAGGTCGCGTCATCCTCGTCCACGGCAAGCAGCCTCGCGAGCCTCGTCATCGATGAGGCAGCGACGGCAGCCCTCGACCTTGGAAGCGGCAGCGTGACGGTCGCCGCCGGCGGCATGACGACCGCGGCCTTGCTCGTCGATCTCGTCGCGGGCCGCAACGGCGGCTCGTGGAATGGTCCCGGCGTCTGCTCCTCGGTCGTGGCGGCACAGGTTGCGACCGGCCTGCCGCGGGCACTCGGCTGGCTGGCCAATGGCGACGGCTCGCTGACGGCCTCCTACGCGGCGCCCGGCGACACCAACGTGGATCAGACAATCGACATCCTCGACGCTGCGAACTTCGTGGCGGGCGGAAAGTTCGACGCCGGCACGGTCGCCACCTGGATTCAGGGCGACTTCACCTACGACGGCGTCGTGGACATCCTCGACGCGGCCGACTTCATGAGCACCGGCCTGTTCGACGCGGGCCCCTACGGTCCGCAGGCATCGTCGGCCGGCGTGGCCGCGGTTCCCGAACCCGCCGGGATGCTGGTGCTGGCGGGTATCGGCGCCGTGGTGCCGCTGCTCATCGTCCGGGGCCGGCACCGTGCCGCCGAGGTCGTTCGTGGTGTTGTTGACGCGCGGATAGCGGCCGAGCAACGCCGGTGCTTCCCAGCTCTACACTCATTCGTCGCAGTAGCCTTTCACGGCGACGTGCGGCTGCCCACCATCCGCCCGAGCGTGGCCACCACGTCCACGAGGCCGCGGGCCTGCGCCGAGAGTTCCTCGGCGGCCGCCGATCCCTCCTCGGCCGCCGCGGCCGCCTGCTGGGAGGTGTTTTCGATCTGACCGAGCGACGAGCCGATGCGGTCGAGCGCCCGGTGCTGGTCGTCGCTGCCGGCACGAACTTCGTCCACCAGGGTGCCCATGTCGGCGGACCGCTCTGCGAGGCTCCCGATCGCCTTTGCCACCGCGGCCACCTTCTCGCGGCCGGCCTGCGACCGGGCGATGGAGGTCTGGATCAGCGTCGCCGTCTCGCGGGCCGCCACGGCGCTTCGCTGCGCGAGACTGCGGACCTCGTCGGCGACCACGGCGAAGCCCTGGCCCGCCTCGCCGGCCCGCGCTGCCTCCACGGCGGCGTTGAGCGCGAGGATGTTGGTCTGGAACGCGATCTCGTCGATCGTCTTGTTGATCTTCGAGATCCGCCCTCCGGCGTCGTCGATGGCGGCCATCGCCGCCACCATCTCGTCGAGCAGGGCGGTGGAGCCGGCAAACTCCTGCCGCTCGCGGCTCACCAGATCGCCCGCCGCACCCGTGCGGCGGACGTTGTCGGTGGCCAGGGCGCCGGCCTCGCGGGTGGCCGAGGAAATTTCGCCGACGGCGGCAACTTGCTCGGAGGCACCCTGCGCGAGTGTCCGACTCGTCGCCGCCACCTGGGCCGACCCGATGTCCACTCCCTCAGCCGTCGCTGTGAGATGGCTCACGGCCGTCTGCAGCGTGCGGGTGTGATGCGCGATGCTCAGCCAGCCGAGCACCGCTGCGAGGCCGGCCACCGAGGTCACGAGCAGGGCGAGCAGGTTGCTGCGACGGCCGGCGGCCGCGGCGGCGGACTCGGTGCGATCGTCGAGCATCTCTTCGAACTCGTCGATCGGCCGCATGATCAGATCCTTGTCGTGGTGGTATTGCTCGTCGTGCATGATTCGGCGGGCCATCTCGGGATCGGGCTTGCCATCCTTGGTGTAGCCACCGCGGCCGTCGGCAAAGCGTCCCTTCATCGCGTTCATGGCGATCGTCTCGGTGGTCACCAGCGCGTTGGAGTTGTCTTCGGCCTCGGTGAGCGTGCCGAGTTCGGCGGCGGTGAAGCCCTGCCGTTCCATGAGCGTGCGCAGCGCGATCGTGCGGCCGTCGTACCTGGCCGCGACACCGTTGCGGACATCGAGCACGTGCCAATACTCCTGCTCGAAGTCGGGATTGCCCGTGACGCAGTACGTACGGGCTAGTCGCGTGAGTTCGTCGGAACTCTGCCGGAGGTCGTGTGCCAGCCGGAGTGAATGAAACCGGTTGTTCTGCGCGGTGTTGAGCGCCGCCTGATTGATGTAGGCCAGCGCGGCAAGGACCGCGAGGATGACCAGGGGACCGAGCAGGGTGAGCCGCAGTCGCTGCATTGCGTTCATGGCGGTGCCGCCGGCGCGCCGGCGGGGTTTGGGGACGAAGCCTCTGCGAGTGTAGTTCGCGATTCCTGCCGCCCGGTGATGCCGATGATGACGGTCGTGAGGCCGCGAAATCGAGCCGCCGCACGGGCCGCGGTGGCGAAGCTAGGATTGGCAGTCGCGGGAGCCGTTTCCCCGCGATGCAGGATCAGGATACGTCCGTGTCAGCCTCCCCCGACGCACTCCGTCAGCAGCTCCAGCAGATCGGGCTCGAACTCGCGTCGGTCGAGATGATGGCCGATCGTCCGGCGACGGCATTGTCGGACCTCGTTGCGGCAGCCGCGACGGCTTCCGCGGGCGGCCCGCCCGAGTTTGCCGAAGCGCTCAGCCTCGCCCGCGCGTGGGCGAGTGGCGGCCGCGGGCCGCTGTCGGCGGAGGCCCGCGGGCGATTTGCCCTCTGGCATGGCTGGATGGAGCAGGCGGTCACGGCCTGGGAACGCGGGCGGTCGCTGCCGGCCTGGCCGGCGGACCTGCCGCGGGCCGAGCCTTCGCCACGGCCAACGCCGCCTCGCGGAGCGGGTGCGGAGCAGACGGTGCCGCTGCTGCCGGGCGGCATCGACGCCGACATGATGCAGCTGTTCTGCACCGACTGCGAAGACTTTCTTCGCGACATCGAGCAGGGCGTGCTCGTGCTCGAGGAGCGGCCCGACGATCCCGAGACGCTCAACACCGTCTTCCGCGCGTTTCACACGTTTAAGGGCAACGCGGGCATGCTGAAGCTGGTGGTGCTCCAGCGCGTGGCCCACGAACTGGAATCGCTGCTCGACTCGGCCCGTCGTGGTCAGTTGCGGATCGGCCGGCCCGAGATCGACGTCGTCCTCGCCGGCGCCGACCTGTTCAGCCGCTACGTCACCGCCGTCTCCGATCGGCTCGGGGGCCGACAGACCGCCGACAGCGTGGCGCTGCCGGTGCCTGCGGTGATCGACGCGGTGCAGGCGGTGCTGGCACGCCGCGACGTCGCTCCGCCGCCCGCCGCCTCGCGCGGTACGGCCAAGCCGATGCCGCCAGCCGAACCACCGGCCGGTCTGATGACGGTGGAAACGTCGTCCATCGCGGCATCGGCGGAGCCGACGCCTGAGGTTGCGGTCGCCGTCGATCCGGCGACAGCGTCGGCAGGACCTGCGGCCGCCCTGCGGCAGGCCGCTGCGAGCGGCTCCGTGCGGGTCGACACCGGCAAGCTCGACGGGCTCATCGACCTGGTCGGCGAGTTGGTGATCGCCCAGTCGATGGTCACTCAGAATCCGGCGGTGTCTGGCGCCGCCGACGAGCAGCTTGCCCGTTCGCTGGCCCAGCTGCGGAGCATCTGCTCGGAGCTCCAGAGGACGGCGACGGCGCTGCGGATGGTGCCGATTCGCGGCACGTTCCAGAAGATGGGCCGGCTGGTTCGCGACATCGCCGTCCAACTCGGCAAGGAGATCCGGCTCGTCCTCGACGGTGAGGAGACGGAACTCGACCGCTCGGTGATCGAGGAGATCGGCGATCCGCTGGTCCACATGATCCGCAACTCGGCCGACCACGGCATCGAGTCTCCCGCCGAGCGCCTCGCCGCCGGCAAGCCGGCGGGCGGCACCATCACGCTGCGGGCCTATCACCAGGGAGGCTTCGTGGTGGTCGAAGTCACGGACGACGGCCGCGGCCTCGACCCGGCCCGGATCCGTCGCAAGGGGGTGGAACGCGGACTGATCCGCGCCGACGAGCATCTCAGCGACCGCGAAGTGCTCGACCTGATCTTCGCCCCGGGCTTCTCGACCGCCGAGCGGATCAGCGACGTGTCGGGCCGCGGGGTGGGCATGGACGTGGTCCGCCGCAACATCGAGCGGATCCGCGGCAAGGTCGAGATCTCCTCGACGCCCGGCCTGGGCACCACGTTCACCGTGTTCATGCCGCTCACGCTCGCCATCATCGAGGGGCTGCTCGTGGCGGTGGGCGACCAGCGGTTCGTGATCCCCACGCTGTCGGTTCGCGAGTCGTTTCGGCCGCAGCCGGGAGCCGTCAGCACCGTGCAGGGCCGGGGCGAACTCGTCACCGTCCGCGGCCGCCTCGTCCCGCTGCTCCGCCTCGATCGCCACTTCGGGATCCAGTCGGTGTTCAGCGATCCCAGCGAGGGCATCGTCATCGTTGCCGAGGCCGGTCAGGAAACCCGCTGCCTGCTCGTCGATTCGCTGATCGGCAAGCAGGAGGTGGTGATCAAGAGCCTCGGCGAGACGTTTCCACCGGGCCGCGGTTTTGCCGGGGCTGCCATCCTCGCCGACGGCCGGGTGGGGCTGATCCTTGACACCACCGCCCTCGTTCGCATTCGGAACCACACCACGGAGACGGCAGCCTGAACCGCCGACCACCGATGACCACCCTCCCCACCCCAGCCACCGGCCCGGCGATCGCCGCCCCCGGCAAGTACCTCACCTTCACGCTCGGCCAGGAGTCGTACGGCGTGCCCGTGCTGGCGGTCCGCGAGATCATCCGGCTGTGCCCGATCACCCCCGTGGCCACGATGCCACCGCACGTCCGCGGCGTGATCAATCTGCGGGGAAAGGTGATCCCCCTGATCGATCTGCGGCTGCGATTCGGGCTGCCGGCGGCCGAGGAGCACGACCGCACCTGCATCGTGGTCACGCAGGTCGCTTCGGCGGCCGGGGGCACGAGGCCCTACGGGGTGATCGTCGATGGCGTGGAGGAGGTGGCCCATTTCACCGCCGCCGACATCGAGCCGCCCCCCGACTTCGGCGGCGCGGTCGACGCCCGCTTCATCACCGGCATGGCGAAGGCGGCGTCCGGGGTGAAGGTGCTCGTGGACCTCGATCTGATCTCGGCCGCGGAGAGCGCCACGCTCGAGCTGCCTTCGGCCGACAAGCCTTCCACCGTGTCGTAAGCACGCCCGCGTACCAGCCCTGCACTTCGCCCCCTTCACCCGGCCACCCTCGATCCCATGAACACCTGGACCATTCCCGGTCGCATCATCGGCGGATTCATCGCCCTCTTGCTGATCACGCTGCTCGTGGCCGGGCTGAGCCTGCGGGAGCTGGTGGCGATGAACTCGAGCGTGCGGGTGATGGCGACCAACACGGTTCCGTCGATCGTCACGCTCAATCGGATCGTGCAAAGCAACGTCGCGGCCCGCCGCACCATTCGGCAGCTGGTCATCGACGCCGCTGGTAACCCGAAGGCCATGGAGGCCGCGGCGGCGGCGTATGCGTCGATCAAACGGGAGGGAGACAGCCTCTGCGGCCAGTATCCGGCGCTCGTTGTTGACGCGCAGGAACGGTCGCTGTTTGAGGCGGCCGTTTCCTCCCGTGGCGAGCTGTTCGCGGCGGCTGAGGAGGTCTTGGCCCTGATCGGCGCGGGGAAGTTCGCCGAGGCAACCGGCCTCCTCCGCGACCGGATGGACGTGGTCGATCGGGATTGCACGGAGCGGTTCAACAAGACCATCGAATACAACGTGGACGTGGCCGCGGAGCAGGCTGAGTCGACCAGGGCCAAGGTGCGGATGAGTTTTTTCGCCATCTGCTCGGCGGCAGCGATCGCGCTGATCGTCGCCGCCCTGTTGGCCACCGGCATCGTTCGATCCACGATCCACTCGCTGCGAGCGCTCTCCGATTCGCTCGACAACAGCGCCACGCAGACGGCGACCGCCGCTGCCGCGCTCGCCACGGTGAGCAGCGACCTGGCCACCGGCAGCAGCGAGCAGGGCGCGGCGGTGGCCGAGACGAGCGCGTCGCTCGAAGAGATGTCGGCAATGATCCGCAGCACCGCCGACAATGCGGCCCAGGCCAAGGACCTGGCGGCGGAGGCCCGCGATGCCGCCGAGGCGGGGGCGCGGACGATGACCGACATGAACGCGGCGATGACCGCCATCGAGGCCTCCAGCGCCGAGGTGGCGAAGATCGTGAAGGACATCGACGAGATCGCCTTTCAGACCAATATCCTGGCGCTCAATGCCGCCGTCGAGGCCGCCCGGGCCGGCGAGGCGGGGGCCGGGTTTGCGGTTGTGGCCGACGAGGTGCGGTCGTTGGCCCAGCGGAGCGCCGCGGCGGCCCGCGAGACGGCCGAAAAGATCGAGGCGGCGATCGCGTCGAGCCGGCACGGCGCCGACAGCTGCGACCGAGTGGGAGTGTCGCTCGGCGAGATCGCCGGCAAGGTGACGGCCGCCGACCGACTCGTGGCGGAGATCGCCACCGCCGCCCGCGAGCAGTCTCAGGGCATCAAGCAGATCGGCGCCGCGATGACGCAGCTCGATCGGGTCACTCAGGAAAATGCCTCGCGGGCCGGGCACGGGGCCAACGCCGCCACGCAGCTGAGCAGCCAGGCGGGGGTGATGCAGGAGAGCGTGGCCCGGCTACGATCGCTGGTGACCGGCCGCCGCGGGATGGTCGGCCCGCCCGCCCAGCCTGTGCTGGCGGTGCGGGCGGCACGCCCGGCGCGGTTGGCCCGGGCCTCGGCCCGAACGCCAGCGGTTCGCGCTTCGGTACCGGTGGCGGCGACGCGGCCGGCTGCCGGGCCCCGGCCCGCCGCACCGCGCATCCCGATGCCCGGGGACGACCCGCGGGGCGAAGATGCCGATGACCGTCACTTCCGCGATTTCTGAACCAGACCAGTTCCCGTCTCGCCGTGGTGTCGATCATGACCCTCTCCGAACCCCAGCTGTCGGCGGCGGCGTATGCCTTCCTCGCCGACCTCGTCTATCGCCGCAGCCGCATCCGGCTCGGGCCCGACAAGCAGGCGTTTGTGTCGGGACGGCTCGGCGGGCAGCTGCGTGCCATCGGCTGCGACAGCTTCGACGCCTACTGCCAGCTGCTCGGCTCGCCTGCGGGCGAAGACGAGGTCGGAGCGGTGATCGACCTGATCTCGACCAACCACACGCAGTTTTTTCGCGAGTCGGAGCACTTTGAGTATCTCGCCCGACAGGTGTTGCCCCGCGCGACCGGTCGTCCGGTGCGGGTATGGTGCGCGGCGGCTGCGTCGGGGGAAGAGGCCTACTCGCTGGCGATCGTGCTGGCAGAGCACTTTCGCGACGCGGGCGTGGAGGCGTGGACGCTCACCGCCTCCGACATCTCGCGGAGGATGCTCGACCGCTGCCGGCAGGCGATCTACGAGTCGTCTGCGGTGAAGACCCCGGATCCGGCCCTCCTGCCGCGATACTTCCGCCGCGGTTTCGGCGAGTGGGAGGGCTTCTACCGCGTGAAGCCGGCGCTGCGGCGGCGGGTGAAGGTCGAGCACGTCAACCTGTTTCAGGCGGCCTATCCGTGGCCCGCCGGATTCGACGTGATCTTCTGCCGCAACGTGATGATCTACTTCGACGTCGAGTCGCGGCAGGCCCTCGTGGAACGGCTCTTCGAGCAGCTGGCGCCGGGCGGGCACCTGTTCGTCGGCCACGCCGAGGGGCTGCTCGGCCTGCGGCATCGGTTTCGATCGGTGGCTCCGGGTGTCTACCAGCGGCCACGGGAGGCGCGGGCATGATGGCTGCCGCCCCCGACCGTCGGATCCGGGTGCTCGTCGTTGACGACTCGGCCCTGGTTCGCAAGGCGATCACCGACGCGCTCGCCGACGATCCCGAGATCGAGGTGGTGGGCTCGGCCTGCGACGCCTACGTGGCCCGGGAGAAGATCGAGCGGCTCGATCCCGACGTGGTGACGCTCGACCTCGAGATGCCGCGGATGGACGGGCTGACTTTCCTGCGAATCCTGATGGAGCACCATCCGCTCCCGGTGGTCGTGGTCAGTTCGCTCACGCAGCAGGGCTCGCAGGCCGCGATGGACGCGGTCGAGGCCGGGGCCGTTGACGTGCTCGCCAAGCCCGACGGCACGATGTCGATCGGCGCGCTGGCCGACCGGTTGGCCTATCACGTGAAGGCCGCCGCGGCTGCCGGTGTGCGGCTGCGCCGCTCGCCGCCACGAGCCGTCGAGATGACGGAGCAGGGCGATGCGACCGACGGAGCCGACAAGACTTTCAGGCCCGACAGGCCCGACAGGGGGCCGGTGCGGATCGCATCGGGGCTCGGATCGCGAGGCCTGATCGTGATCGGTGCCTCGACTGGTGGTGTCGAGGCGTTGCGGACGGTGCTGCCGCGGCTGCCCACCGGTCTGCCGCCGATCGCGGTCGTGCAGCACATCTCGGCACACTTTTCGCGGATCGTGGCGGAGCGGCTCAATGCGGTCTGCGGCGTTCGCGTTCGCGAGGCGGGCGATGGCGAACCGCTCGAACCAGGCACCTGCGTGATCGCCCCCGGCGACCACCACCTCGCGGTGGTGCGGCATGGAACCGGCTTTCGCACCCGTCTCCTGCAGACGCCGCCGATTCATCACTGCCGTCCGGCGGTGGATGTGCTCTTTCGCTCGGCGGCCGAGGCCGCGGGGTCGGGTGTCGTGGCGACGCTCATGACCGGCATGGGCAGCGACGGCGCGATCGGCCTGCAGGCGGTTCGTCAGGCCGGCGGCGCGACCATCGTCCAGGACGAGGCCACGTGCGTGGTCTACGGGATGCCGCGGGCGGCCGTGGCCCTCGGGGTGGTCGATCGGATCGTGCCGCTTGCCGGGATTCCGGAAGCAATCGTGGCGGCCGTTGCCGCCCGTCCGTCGGGCTGATCCACACGTGGTTTGGCGTGGTGCGGCGTCGTGCTCGCGTGCGCCGCGTTTCCGGCCAGGTGTCTGCACCGCATCAATCGGCCAGCCGACGGGAAAACGTCACCCGTGGCCGCCGCCGGTTGCCTTTGATTCCCGCCCCGCCGAGAGTGCAGCGCAAGCCCCCGGAACGGACGCATCGGGCCCTGCGACCTACAGCGTTGCGATGCGTTTTCGATCAACCCGGGAGGTGTGACATGCTCCGGATTCATATGTGTTGTATGTGGCTGCTCGTGTGGGCGGCCGTGGTGTCGGTGGGGCCGTCCGAGGCACGGGCCAATGGTTCTCCGCCAGGCCGGATTTACGGCGTCGGCGTCGACAACAACATCTACTTCGTCGACACGATGCTCGAGTCGATCACGTTGACGGGGAGTTCGCTCTCCAACGGCGTGAAGGCAAACGGCTTCGCAACCGATCGTGATCGCAACCAGGTGTTTTATTTTGGCTCGAACGGTGATCTTTACTACTACGACATCGCCTTGAACACGAACGGCACCGTGGCCACCGGATCGACCTTCGGCATTGACCCCGACTTTCCTCCCGAGAATGCCACCTACTACAACGGTTCCTATTGGTACATCGCCAAAGGCAACACCGCCAACAACGTGCTCTACCAGGCAACACTGACGTACACGGGAAGCACCCCATCGTTCAGCGGCACGCCGGTTGAATACCAGCTCACGGTGAATGGCAGCACGACGGGGATGATGTTCGGCGACATCGTGGTGAATGGCAGCACGGGGCAGTTGTACGGATCGACCACCCCGGGCTCGGGAGGATTGTTCTTCACGCTCGACATGGCCAGTCTCGTGAGTGGCTCGAGCAATCCGGTGACCGTGCGGTCTTCAGCGAATCCGGTCGGGCTGCAGTTGGCGTTCAGCGAGGACTACACGGTGCTCTATGGGCAGCATTACACCTTCAGCCCGGCGGACCCCGATAATCCGGCGCTGACGGCGGGCGAGTGGTACACCGTCGACACCACGTTGGGCGTCTATTCGGCGATGGCGGGATTCGTCACCCAGCCTGGCATGCGGGATCTTGCCGGCATTGCCGCGGTGCCGGAGCCGAGCCTGTGCCTGCTGGCGGTTGCGGGCCTGGCCGCGGCCGGCCTGTGGAGACGCCGAAGGGCCGCCGTGCGCCGCGCAGGCCCGTAGAAGGCCCTGCGGTCGCGTGCCATTTCCTTTGAGCGGCACACGCACCGCGGTATCATCCGGGCATGAGGCCGACCCGTTGGTACCGATGGCTTGCCATTCCGCTCGTGCTCGTCGTGTTCACGGCCGGTGCTCGGGCGCAGAGTTCCGGCAATCGCGCCCTGGGAATCGACGTTTCCGCCTGGCAGGGCAGCATCTCCCAGACGACGTGGAACAACATCCGCGCGGTTGAGAACCGGCAGTTCGTCTTCGTGCGGGCCTCCCGCGGCGGGACGACCGGCGTCGACAAGCGGGCCGGCGGCTACCCGTCGAACGACGATACGACCTTCACCCTGTCGCAGCGGTACGACGACCCATACTTCGTGCAGAACATGAACCGAGCGACGGCGGCAGGAATGTTCGCCGGCTCGTATCACTTCGCCCGACCGGACATCATCACCTCCACGTCCAACTCCGGCGGCATCGCCAACACCGCCGTCGACGAAGCCAACCATTTCATCCAGATGGCCGGAGCGTTCATGCGGCCAGGCTACCTGCCCCCGACCTTCGACCTGGAGGCGGGCGACGGCATTCGCACGGACAACGAACTCGCCCAATACTCCCTCGACTTTTCGAACCGCATCTACGACGTGATGCGGATCCGCCCGGTCATGTACATCAACGGCAACTACGCGCAGTACGTGCTGGGGGGCGCGTCGGCCACCCTCCGCAACCAACTCGCCCAGCCCGCGGCCGCCCCGCCGAGCCTCACTGCTCCGGCGTATCCGCAGCTCTGGATCGCCCGCTACCCGAACCAGACAGATCCGAACTCCATCAACGTGCAGACCGGCAACCCCAACGACTCGCTCTCCTCGCTCTACGGCCCGTGGGACGATTACGGCAACTCGCAGCCGTGGGTCTTCTGGCAGTACGCCAGCACGGGCCGGCTCGCCAGTTTCAACAGCGGCAACAGCAATCTCGATTTCAACGTGCTCAACGGCGGGACAGAGTATCTCGAGGATCAGCTCGTCCCGGCCGTCTGGTGGAACGACACCAGCGGTAACTGGAGCACGCTTGCCAACTGGAACAGCGGGCAGAGCGTTGCCGCAACGGTCAGTTCGACTGGCCAGCTCACGCCGATCGGCACGCAGACCCTGCCCACCCCGCGACTCCCGGGCGCCGCTGGCACCGGCCCGACGTCCGGGCAGTACGACACCGTCATCCTCGACCGCCCGACCGCCGACATCACCGTCACCCTGAGCAGCGGCACGCACAACATCCGCAAGTTTTATGTCCGTGAGGCGTTCGTCATGAACGGCGGGTCCCTGACCGTGAACTACGTTCCGGTGGCGGAGTCGACGCCGATGTCGATGCAGATCTCATCGACGGTGTCGATTTCGGGCGGGGCGAGCCTCTCCGCCCATACGGTGCTTGTCGATACCACACGGACGCTCACCGCCGGGAACGCGAATCTGACGTTCGACACGCTGACGCTCGGCCGCGGCACCACCCCCGCGGCGCTCGCGTTGAGCGGCGATCTGGCGATCGCCGGCACTTCGGGCAGCACGGCGAAGATCGGCACGAGTTCCGGCACGGCCACGAGCGGTCGCGTCGATCTCGTCGGCGGTAATCGCACGATCACCGTGGCCAACGGCCTCGCGGCGGTGGACCTGCAGGTCGCTGTCCCGCTCATCAATGGCGGGCTGACCAAGGCCGGCCTGGGGACGATGCAGCTGACCGCGGCCAGCACCTACACGGGGCCCACGACCGTTCAGGGGGGCACCCTCTCGCTTGGCCCGAACGCTTCGATCCTCTCGTCGGCCGTCGTCAGGATCGATTCCGGCGCGACGCTCGACGTCACTCAGGCAGCCGGCGGCTACACGGTGAGTTCGGGGCAGACGCTCGGCGGCTCCGGGAGCGTGTTGGGTTCGGTGACCTTCGGTCGTGGATCGACCCTTTCGCCGGGCATGTTCAGCGCGGCGTCGAGCGCCGCCCTGCTTGACGCCGATGTCCCGATCGGCGAACCGGCAGCCGTTGCAGTTCCCGAGCCGAGAGCCCTTGGGTTGATCGGCCTGGCGATCGGTGTTGTAGGCCTCGGGTCGCTGCGGTGGCAGCGAAAAGAGGGCGCGTCGGCCCAAAGCCCGTGCCCAAAAAAAGTCGGGGCGACACGATTCGAACGTGCGACCTCTACGTCCCGAACGTAGCGCTCTAGCCAGGCTGAGCTACGCCCCGATGCGGGCGGCAATCGGGCGAAAACCCGCTGCCACCCTTGGGAGAGAACCGTAGCGTACCCGGGCCAGCGGTCGGGGGCAACGCCGCTGCCGCCGCGGCCGGACGAGGCTTCTACGGGTTAAAGCTCGTTCTTGCGAGTCGTGGCGACTCCGCAGCCGGCGGGACGTGTGAGTTTGCTGGTCAAACGCTCCGGAGCGGCCGCCGCGAATGACAGACACAGGTTGAAAACCTGTGCTACGGGGGACCTCGAGTCAGGTCAGACGCTGTGCTACGGGGGACCTCGAGTCAGGTCAGACGCTGGTCGACCCGCCCTGCATCTGCCGTGCCGTACAGGATTGGCAGGATGCCCGCAGCGAATGTCCGGCGAGCTGGCACGGGCAACCCCGAGCCTCATGAACGCGCGAGGATCACGTACGAACCGTGTTATTCCACCGTCACGCTCTTGGCGAGATTCCGTGGCTGATCCACGTCGCAGCCCCGGTTCACCGCGATGTGGTAGGCCAGCAGCTGCAGCGGGATCACGGCAAGGAGCGGCGCGAGCGCGTCGTCGGTGGACGGGATCTCCACCACGAACTCCGCCAGCCGCTTCACCTCCTCCTGGTCCGGCGTCGTGATCGCGATCACGCGGCCGTTGCGGGCCCTCACCTCCTCGATGTTGGAGATCATCTTCTCGCTGGTGTGCGATGTCGTCGCCAGCACCACCACCGGCATCAACCGGTCGATCAGGGCAATCGGCCCATGCTTCATCTCCGCCGCGGGATAGCCTTCGGCATGGATGTAGGAGATTTCCTTGAGCTTGAGCGCTCCCTCGAGCGCCACCGGGAAGTTGAACGAGCGGCCGAGGTAGAGAAAGTTGGGGGCGTAGGTGAACCGGTCGGCAAGCGACTTGATCGCCGGCTCCTGAGCCAGGATTGACTCGATCTTCTGCGGGATCCGGGCGAGCTCGTCGATCAGCGCCTCGGCCCGCTCGGGCGTGAGCGTGCCCCGCTTTCGCCCCAGCGCGATCGCCATCAGCGTGAGCACCACCACCTGCGTCGTGAAGGCCTTCGTGGAGGCCACGCCGATCTCCGGGCCGGCGTGCGTGAACACGCCTGCATCGGTCTCCCGGGAGAGCGTGGAGCCCACCACGTTGCAGATGCCCAGCGTGAGCGCGCCCCGCCGCTTCGCCTCGCGCAGCGCCGCGATCGTGTCGGCCGTCTCGCCGCTCTGCGAGATCACGAGCAGCACGTCGCGTGCGTCGAGCAGCGGCTCGCGGTATCGAAACTCCGACGCATACTCGACCTCGACCGGCAGCCGGGCGAGATGCTCGAAGAGATACTCGCCCACCAGCCCGGAGTGCCAGCTCGTGCCGCACGCCGCGATCGTGAGCCGCGGTGCCGCCATCAGCCGATCCATCACAGGCTCGAGTCCGCCGAGCTGGATCAGATGGTCGGCGAGCACGAGGCGACCTCGCAGGCAGTCGGCGATCGCCCGGGGCTGCTCGTGGATCTCCTTGAGCATGAAGTGCGGGAAGCCGGCCTTTTCGATCGCGTCGAGCGACATGGCGAGCTCGTGCACCTCCTTGGTGAGCGGCACGTCGTCGATCGATCGCACCTCGAAGCGGTCGCGACCGATCACGGCCACGTCGCCGTCGTCGAGGTAGACCACCTTGTTGGTGTGGGCGACGATCGGGGCGGCGTCGGAGGCGACGAACATCTCGCCGTCACCCACGCCGACCACGAGCGGCGAACCGCAGCGGGCCACGTAGAGCCGGTCGGGCTCGGCGGCGTTGAGGAGGGCAAGGCCGTAGGTGCCCGTCACCTGCCGGAGGGCGAGCCGCAACACCGCCTCGAAGGGCAGCGACGGATCGGACTCCTGGATTTCCTCGATGAGTTGGACGAGGACTTCAGAATCGGTCTGGCTGCGGAACACCCGCCCCTTGGCGGTCAGCGACGTCTTGAGGGCCGCGTAGTTCTCGATGATCCCGTTGTGGACCAGCGCGATCCTGCCGGCGGGGCCGACGTGGGGATGAGCGTTGGCGTCGCTCGGTCCGCCGTGGGTGGCCCAGCGGGTGTGGCCGATGCCGACCGCGGCGGTGGCCGGGAGATCAGCCGCCCGGACCTCCAGGTCGCGAACGCGGCCCGCGCACTTGGCCACCCGGAGATCGCCATTGAGCACCGCGATCCCGGCCGAGTCGTAGCCGCGGTATTCGAGCCGCGCCAGGCCCGCGAGGAGGATCTCGCGGCATGCCCCCGGGCCGATGTAGCCCACGATTCCACACATCGAACGCGTCTCCCTGCGATTGCTGTGTCTCGGTGACGGATTACGATCAGTTTACGGAGCCGTGGTGCCGGGCCGTCCGGAATAAGTTCTTCTCGAGTCGGGGTGTGCAGGCAAGCGGCCAGCAGAGGGCAGCCGTACCGCTCACGCGGTTGCGCTTGCTGGGGCAGAGGACAGCCGTACCGCTTACGCGGTTACGCTTGCTGGGGCAGAGGGCAGCCGTACCGCTTACGCGGTTACGCTTGCTGGGGCAGAGGATAGCCGTACCGCTCACGTGTGACCCGTATCATTCGTCATGACCCATTCGCTGCTGTTCTTCGAGGACGATCAGGCTGCGCATCTCGAGCCGCTCACGCTCACGCGGCCCGTTCACGACCTGCGGCTCGGCCTGACCACGATTCGCGAGAAGTGGGAGCGGGCCCTGGGCGTCGACCGCGGGACCGGGCCGCTGCGGTCGCACCTGCGGGGCGTGTTTCCAGCGGCGACCAGGAAGCAGCGGACATCGCCCGCGATCTGGATCAACTCGCGGTATCTGCCGACGCCCAACCTCGTCGCCGCGATCCGTCGCCGGCCGGAAGGACACCTCCGCGACGGCGACGATCTCGTCGCCGCGTGGTCCACGCCCGAGCACACCGGCGAGTGGTTCGACGAGGGCCGGCCGCGGCCGGCCGCCGCTGGAAGGCGCGTGGACGCGGAGGGGCTGCAGCGACTCGTTCATCCCTGGGACATCGCCGGGCTGAACCCCGCGGCGCTCGAGTCCGACGCCGCGGCCTGCAGCTGGAAGCCAGGGCTGGGGCCTCTCTGGAGCCCGTCGGCCGTCGTCGATCGCCCCGAGCAGTTGTTCATGCATGCCAGCGCCGTGGTCGAGCCCGGCGCGATCGTGGTCTGCGACGAGGGGCCGGTGCTGCTCGACGCCGGCTCACGGGTGATGGCGGGGGCGATCCTCCGCGGGCCGGTGGCCGTGGGGCAGGGGGCGACCGTGCGGATGGGAGCCCGGATCTACGGCGGCACCACCATCGGCCCGCACTGCAAGGTGGGCGGTGAGGTGGCGAGCACCGTCTTTCATTCCTACTCCAACAAGGCGCACGAGGGCTACGTCGGTAACTCGGTTTTCGGGCAGTGGGTGAATCTCGGCGCCGACACCACTGCCTCGAACCTCAAGATGACCTATGGCACGGTCAAGCTCCTCGACTGGCCGACAGGGCTCGAGGTGGACTCGGGCGAGCTGTTCGTCGGCACGATCATGGGCGACCACTGCAAGACCGGTATCAACACGATGCTCAACACCGGCACCGTCTGCGGTGTGGGCTCGATCGTGGTCGGGGCCGGGTTTCCGGCCCGCGAAGTTCCGTCGTTCAAGTGGGCGCAGGCGGGATCGCTGGTGGACTACCGCCTCGAGAAAGCGCTCGTGGACATGGAGCGGATGATGGCCCGCCGCGGCGTGACGCTCGATCGTCACTACCGGCGGATGATGGAGGCGATCTTCGCGATGGGCCGCGGGTGAACCCTGGCTCGTCCGGCGTGACCGCCCTCACTTCGTCGCCGACACGCAGACGAGTTCGCGGTCGTTCCGGACGAAGATGCAGCCGTCCGCAAACGCCGGATGACTCCAGACCACCTCGCGGCCGAAGCACTCGTTGGTCGGCTCCACGACCCGCATGCGGCCGAGTTCCTCATACTGCTCCGGCGAGAGTCGGGCGAGGATCAGGTGGCCTGTCTCGCTGAAGATCCAGGTACGGGTCGCACCGGCCGGATCGCCGGCCACGGGATCGGCCTGGCGAACGACGAAAGCCGTGCCGTGCTTGCTGCGGCGTTCACCGCCGGTGGTGGGCTCGAGCGTCTCCCAGAGGCGGCGGCCGTCGCCGAGCGCCACCGCCGTGAGCGCGCCGGTGTCGCAGTCGCACCCGTAGAGCACGTCGCCGGCGATGAAGGGCGTGGCGTTGGCGCAGTAGACGGCCGACTTGGGCTCGCCGCGCCAGAGGAGCCGCGGTGCCGCGGCATCGGCGGCGAGGGCGTAGAGCGCTCCCACCCTGCCGATGCCGCTGGCGAAGAGCACGCGGCCGAGGCTTGTGTCGGCCACCTGCGGCGCCATGATCGACATGCCATACATCGGCTTGAGTGGCTGCGACCAGAGCACGCGGCCCGTGGCGGGGTCGAGAGCGTTGAGGTTGTCGGCATCCCAGATCACGAGTTGCCGCGAGCCGCCGCTCTCGATGATCGTCGGCGGACAGTAGCCGCTCTCACTGGCGGTGAGGGCTCGCCAGCGTTCCTCGCCGGTTTTTCTGTCGAACGCCACCGCCACGCTGCCCGGACCACCCACAAGGCAGATGAGCAGGTCGCCCTCCACGAGCGGATGGCCGCAGAAGCCCCAGATCGGCGTGGGGGCCGAATAGTCTTTCTTGAAATCCTTCGACCAGAGCATCCGGCCGGTCTCGGCGTCGAGGCAGGCGAGGTTGCCTTCGGCGCCGAGCATGTAGACGCGGCCGTCGGCGACCGTCGGCGTGCAGCGCGGCCCTGAGGCGTAGGAGAGCGAGTAGCCGCAGTCCTGTTCGTGCTTCCAGCGCAGTTCGCCGGTCTCGGCGTCGAGGCAGAGCAGCCGCTCGGTGCCGGAGCGGGCGGTGCGATCGTTCGGGCCGTTCACCAGTTCGCCCGCGCGGGCGACGAAGTCGGCGAGATAGACGCGGCCATTCGCGACCGCGGGGCCCGAGTAGCCGCCGGCCACCGGCACCCGCCACTTCACTGGCAGTCCGCCGGCGGGGATCGTGGTGACGAGCCGCTGTTCCCGCCAGGTCGCATCCCGCTGCGGCCCGAGCCACTGCGGCCAGTCTTCGGCCCGCGCCGTGCCTGCTCGGCACACCGCAACGAGAGTCAATCCAAGAAGGAACAGGAGGCGGGTGTGCATGGGAAGGTTCCAGGGATGACGAGAACGATTCATGCTCAGCCGGGGGTGGCGGTGAGCTCGGGCAAGTCTGTCGAGACGTCGATGCCGTCGGGCCGCCAGTCGATCACCTCGACTTCCGCGGTGCGTCGGCCACGAAACTCGTTGATCTTCGGTCGAAACGCGATGTGGAATGGCTGGCCTGGGGCCGGCAGATGCGGCAGCCATTCGCCACCACCGAAGGCCACGCCGCGAATCTTCTTCCCGTGCTGCAGGAGCTGGAGCTGGAGCGTCTTGCCCGACTGCCCCATCGTGCGGGCCGGTTCGGCGAGCGTCACGCCCGATGCGCAGAGCACGGGCCGGCGGTTGCCCTCGCCGAACGGCGCCAGCTTCTCGAGCTGCTCCACCGTGTCGAGCGTGAGCGCGCCGAGCGAGGTTTCGCCGTCGATCGTGACCTGCGCCCGCCGCAGCTGCTCCGGCATCCGCGACTCCACCTCCGCCACGAACGCCCGGCGGAAGTCGTCGATTTTCGCGTCGTCCACCTGCAGGCCTGCCGCCGCCGCGTGCCCGCCGCAGCCGAGCAGGTGCCCGCTGCAGGCCTTCACCGCCGCGAGCACGTCGAAGCCCGGCACGCTCCGCACGCTGCCCACAGCGGGGCCACCCTGGAGCGGATCGCGGGCGATCATCACCACCGGCCGGTGCCACCGCTCGGCGAGCCGGCCCGCCACGATGCCGACCACACCCTTGTGCCAGCCGCGGTCGGCGAGCACGACCGCCGCGTCGATCTCCGGGTCGAAGCATTCCTTGGCCTGCTTCGCCGCCGCCAGCTGCAGGCTCCGCTCCTCGGTCTCCCGCTGCGCGTTGAGTTCGTGGAGGTAGTCGGCGAGTTGGGTACCGCGGGCGGCATCGTCGGTGACGAGCAGTTCGATGCCGTTGGCGGCCGTCGCCATCCGGCCCGCGGCGTTGAGCCGGGGGCCGAGCTTGAACGCGATGTGTTCGCTGTCGAGCCGCGACTGCTCCGCAAGCCCCGTCAACTCGATCAGCCGCGCCAGCCCGGGACCGCCGCGCGTGCGGACATTGTCCAGGCCGTGCTTCACCAGTAGCCGGTTTTCGTCCACGAGCGGCATGACGTCGGTGACGGTGCCGAAGGCCGCCAGGCCGATGGCTCGCAGGAGCGCCTCGCGGAGCCGCGGAGTGACGCGGCTTGCACCGCTCGCCCGCGTGGCGATCGCCCAGGCCAGCTTGAAGGCCACGCCGGCCCCGCAGAGGCCGCCGAATGGATAAGCGGTGCCGGGGAGCCGCGGGTGCACGAGGACGTCGGCGGCGGGAAGCTCGTCGGCGAAGTTGTGATGGTCGGTGATGATCAGTTCGAGGCCGAGGTCGCGGGCGTGCTGCGCCTCGGCGACACCCGTGATGCCGCAGTCCACCGTGACCACCAGGTTCGTGCCCTGCGACGCGAGCGTGGAGAGTGCGTCCGCGTTGAGACCGTAGCCCTCCTCCTGGCGGCTCGGCACGTACCACGCGGGCGAGGCGTCAAGCGCCTGCAGGCAGCCCACGAGGATCGCCGTGGCACACATGCCGTCGGCGTCATAGTCGCCGTAGATCGCGATCTTCCGGCCGGCCTTCACGGCGGCGAGGATTCTGTCGGCGGCCTCGGGCACGCCGGGGAGCGTTTCTGGATCGCGGAGGTCGGCGAGGGTGCCCGAGAGGAACGACTTCACCGCCGCGGGATCGGTGACTTCCCGGGCGACGAGCAGGCTCGCCAGGATGCTCGATACCCCCGCCGCCCGTTCGAGCGCGGCGACGGCGGCACGGTCGTGGGGGCGGATGTGCCAGCGCTTCGGCATCGGGAGTCCCTTCCGCGGTGGAGGCCGCCGAACGCGGCCGAGGCCGCCAAAAGGGAATCAGTATAAGACGCTCCGATACCGCCCGAAACGAGCCGGGAAACGCTATAGTAGCGGCCCGTTCACCCGGAGGATCGCCATGCTGGCCGTCGATGTCCCGCTCCCGCAGTTTGCCGCCAAGCCCGCCCGCGGCGACGTGCCGAAAGACAAGGTGCTCTGCGAATACTGCACGGCCAAGTGCTGCCGCTACTTCGCCCTGCCGCTCGAGACGCCGACCACCCGCGAGGAGTTCGAGTACATCCGCTGGTTCCTCCTCCACGAACACGCCACCGTGTTCACCGAAGACGGCGACTGGTACGTCTGCGTGCACACCGTCTGCAAGCACCTCCAGGACGACCATCGCTGCGGCATCTACGAGACGAGGCCGCAGATCTGCCGCGAATACACGACGAAGGAATGCGAGTACGAGGACGACTGGGTCTACGATCAGTATTTCGAGACCTGCGAGCAGGTCGAGGAATACATGGACGCGGTCCTCGGCCCGGGCGGCCTGCACGTCGGCGACGGCCGGAAAAAGAAGAACCGCGGACAGTCGATCCGCGGCCCGAAGCCCTCCCTGCTGCCGATCGTTTCATGATCGAGCCCCGCACGCTCAAGGGATTTCGCGATCACCTTCCCGCGCAGGCCCTGGCCCGCGAACGAGTGTTGGAGATCGCTCGCCGCGTCTACCGGTCGTATGGGTTTGCGCCGATCGACACGCCGGCGCTGGAATACCTCGAGATCCTCACCGGCAAGGGGAGCGACGAGACCGACAAGCAGCTCTACCGGTTCAAGGATCACGGCGGCCGCGATGTCGGACTGCGATTCGACCTGACCGTGCCCTTCGCCCGGTTCGCGGCCCAGCACATGCACGATCTGGGGCTGCCGTTCAAGCGGTATCACATGGCGGCCGTCTGGCGGGGTGAGAACACGCAGCGGGGCCGCTACCGCGAGTTCATGCAGTGTGACTTCGACACGATCGGCACCACCAGTCCCGTGGCCGATCTGGAGATGGTGCTCGTCGTTCACGATCTGCTCGCGGCGATCGGCATCGAGCGGTTCACCATCCGACTCAACGACCGCCGCGTGCTCGCGGGCATCCTGGGTCGGCTGGGCCTCGCCGCGGAGTCCACCGCGGTGCTGCGGAGCCTCGACAAGCTCGGCAAGGCGACCCCCGAGGCGGTCGCGGCGGAACTCGCCGCGCATGGCGTGGCGTCCGATGCCGTGGCGGCGCTCCTCGAGATGGCGGGCCTGGCCGGGTCGCCGGCTGATGTGCTCGCGCGGCTCGAAGCCCTCGTCGGCGACTCGGAGCAGGGGCGGGCCGGCGTGGCGGCGCTTGCGGCGATCGTGGCGGGAGCCCGCGAGGCGGGTGTGGTCGATGGCCGCGTCGTCATCGACCCCTCGATCGCCCGGGGCCTCGACTACTACACCGGCATCGTGCTGGAGAGCTTCCTCGACGACTTGCCGGCACTTGGCAGCATCTGTTCCGGAGGCCGCTACGACAACCTCGCCGAACTCTACACGAAGCAGCACCTGCCGGGCGTGGGGGCCTCGCTCGGTATCGATCGGCTCCTCGCCGGCCTCGAGGAACTCGGCCGGGTGGCGACGGTGGAGACGCCCGCCGAGGTGTTCCTCGTGCACTTCGACGAGCGGCACCTCGCCGATTACCTGCGGATCGCCACCGCGATTCGTGCGGCCGGCATGGCGGTCGAGTTCTTTCCGGAGGCGAAGAAGGTCGGTCAGCAGCTGAAGCTGGCGGCCAAGCGGGGCTTTCCCGCGGCGCTCGTGATCGGCAGCGACGAGTTCGCCGCCGGCACGGCCCAGTTCAAGAACCTGGGCACGCAGCAGAGCGTGACCATCGACTGGCACGGTGACCTTCACGTGCTCGCCGACGCGGTGCACTCGCAGCTCGAGGCGGCGAAGCACGCGTAACCCATCGCACGCCTGATTCGCCGGCGTGATCTGCTTCAGATCGCGAACGTCTTCTCGAGCGCCGCGAGCCGCTCGGCCACGGCGCGGGCGTCGGCCGGCCGGTCTGCCTTGTCGTGGGCGATCAGTTGCATCACCAGATCGCTCACCTCCCGCGGCACGTGCGGTGCCGCCTCGTGCAGCGGCATGGGAGTGCCTTTGGCGATCGCCGTGAGCACCGTGGCCATGGTGCGGCCCTCGAAGGGAAGACGCCGGGCCAGGAGCTCGTAGAGCATCACGCCGAGTCCGAACAGGTCGCTCTTGGCGTCGAGTTCACCATCGTCGATTCGTTCCGGTGGCATGTACGACGGAGTGCCCACGAGCGCCCCGTCGTGCGTCAGGGCGGCCGCGTGGCCGTCGATCTCGCGGGCGAGGCCGAAGTCGATGATTCGCACGCTCCGCGTCTCGCCCTCGAGAAACACGTTGGCCGGCTTGATGTCGCGGTGGAGGATGCCGCGGCGATGCGCGGCGGCGAGCCCCGAGGCGATCTCCTTGCCGATCCGCAGGATGTCGCCGAGTGGGAGCGGGCCGGAGATGTCGCTGTGGTCGCGGAGCGTCCGCCCTTCGAGCAGTTGCATGACGATGTAGGGCACGCCCTCATGCTCGCCCACCTGATGGATCGCCATCACATGCGGGTGCTCGATCGATCCGAGGGATCGGCTCTCGCGGATGAACCGTTGCCGGGCGGTCGGGTTGCCGGCGTAACGGGCCGACATCACCTTGATCGCCACCCGGCGGTCGAGGCGGTCGTCGTGGGCCAGGTAGACGCGGCCCATCGCTCCGGAACCGATCAGGCCGAGCACCCGATAGTCGCCGATCGTCCGGGGCGTCGGCTCGTCCATCACGACGCCGGGATCTCCGGGCACCTCGAAGCCCGATTCACTCACGAGCGTGGCGGTCAGCGGCGAGTCTGCCGGCTGGGTGTCGCCCTGATCGCGGCGGATGACGAACGAGCAGAAGGCATCGCCGCGGTGCATGCAGCTCGGCTCCTCGATCACGACCCGCTCCTGGAAGTGGGTCGCCAGACCGCGGACGATGCCGGCGGCGAGCAGGCAGAGCTTCCGCTTCGATGCATAGACGAGCTGCAGTTCGTCGGGGGCGGCACGGAAGGCCTCGAGCACCGGGGGCGCCGCCCCGGGTTTTTCCACGCGCACCATCCGATGGATGATCGCTTCGGTGTTTTCGATCAGGTCGAGCGTCTTCCATCGCGGGTCGATGAACGTGCCGGCCACCTTCACGAGATGCGACGCCAGAAACTCTCCGAACTCCCCGACGATCTCGGCCAGGGGGCGGCCGGTCGCCAGGGCGAGTTCCTCGAGCATCGCCACCGCGTCGGCGTCGGGATAGACGCCGGAAGGGAGGTGTTTCTCGCCCGACACCGACGAGCCAGACACTGACGAGCCCGACATCGACGAACCCGCTGCCGACCTGCCGCGCGGCGCGGAGCCGGTCGGAAAGCGTTCGGCGAACTTGTGGATGAAGAAAAAGATCAGGCCGTGCACGGCGTCATCCCTGAGGCGAGGGCTGCTGCCCTGACAACCCGAAACCCAGATTCGGCATCAGACTAAGGGGTATGCGGACGGGTGGCAAAGCCGTGGGTGCCAGACCCCACGCAGATGCGGTGGCGGTACAGTGCGAGGCCGTGGGCCGCGTGGTAGAGGCCGCCGCATTCGACGTCGAGGTCGGCGGTCTGCTCCAGGAGCGAGACCAGCCGCTCCGCCGCGCGGACGACCCAGGGCTCGGCGAGCCGCTCGTCGTCGAGCGAAAGGGCGAGCACCTCGAAGACGTGGCCTGTGGCGCTCAGGCGGTCGAATACGTCGGGCGACGTGCCCGGCCGCTCGAAGGGCCGCACGGCGAACGAGCCGTCGGGTTGCTGGAAGCGGCGGGCACGATCGAGCGACGCATCGACGACGGCCGCCGCCTCGGCCCAGCCTCCGGTTGGCGGCTTGCCGGTCGCGCGGCGATAGGCATCGACGGCCGCCGCGAGCCCATAGAGGCGATGGGCCCCGCCGCAGGCGGCCGTCGGGATGTCGGCCGCTGCCTCCATCCTGACCACCCGCTCGGTCGTCCACTGGTCGCCATCGCCTGCCGTCCATGTCGCGTCGGGCGGCAGCCACGCCGAGAGCGCCATCAGGGTCCAGGTGGCCTCCTGTCCCGCGCGGATATCGTGCTGGGCCTGGGCGAGCAGGTCGGCGACCGTGAACGTCCGGCCGCCCACCACGAGCGGCGTGTGAAGAGGGATTCCGCCCGCGAGCCGGTCGCCGTCTTCCCCGACGCCGCACTGGGACAGATAGCCGAGCCACTGGTCAGGGTGACCCTGGCCCATCGTGCTTCCCTCTTCCACGATCGCGAGTACGCCCGCTGAGCCGGGGCGGAGTTTCCAGCCCATCAGCGATCCGCCGTCGAGCAGGTAGCCGAGGGCTGCCGGCGTGCCGCCCCTGACGGCGACCGGAAAGTCAGGGCCGAAGGCGAGGATGCCATGGACGACCTGCCACGCCCCATGGACGCTGGCGTCGAGCAGGCGGCCGTTCCGGGCGTGGAGGAGCACGGCGTCGATCCGTCGGCAGAGATCGTCAGCGTCGGCTGAAACCGCCGCCGGCGTGGGGTGAATGGGTGGTTTCTCGCCGCCGCAGCCGAGGGCCGCGATCGCCACGGAGGCCAGGAGCGATTCCGCGAATCGGAAGGGAACAAGAACGTGTCGTGGTGCGTAGTGCATGAACAGGCCGGCGGTGCCGGCGGATCGGCCGCCGGACTACTCCCAAGAATAGTTTCGGAACGACCAGCCCGCCGACCGTCGCCCCCAGGAGACGACCAACCCCATGCCAGGCTTTTACTTCGACCCCGCGTACCTGTTCTGGATCGCCCCGGCCATGCTGCTGGCGATGTGGGCCCAGTGGCGGGTCCATTCAGCCTTCGCGGCGGCCTCCCGCGAGCCCGCGGCTCTCACGGGCGCGGCGGCGGCCCGCTTCATCCTCGATTCGGCCGGTGCGAGAGACGTGGAGATCGAGGCCGTGCCAGGGCAGCTCAACGATCATTACGACCCGCAGGCGAAGGTGCTGCGGCTCTCGCAGGGCGTGTATGGGGAGCGGTCACTGGCGGCGGTCGGCATCGCCGCCCACGAGGCGGGGCATGCGCTCCAGGACGCGCAGGGCTACTCGTTGATGGCGGTTCGCAACGCCGCCGTCGGCACGGCCAATCTCGGCAGCGGTCTCGGCTTCTTCGTGTTCATGATCGGACTGGGACTGGCCCTCAAGCCGATCGCCTGGCTCGGGATCGCGCTCTTCGCCACCACGGTATTTTTCCAGCTTGTGAATCTGCCGGTGGAGATCGACGCCAGCAATCGGGCGAAGGCGCAGCTCGTGACGCTCGGGATCGTGCCCGCGGCCGAGATGCCGGCGGTGAACAGCGTGCTCAATGCCGCGGCGTGGACGTATGTGGCCGGCACGCTGCAGAGCGTTCTCACACTGCTCTACTACGCCAGTTATCTCGTCGGCGGCTCCAGCGACGAGCGATAACGGCGGCCGGCGTGATGCTGCAAAGGTTGAAGACCAGTGCAGCGAGTTTTTCCACAGGTTGAAAACCTGTGCAGCGAGTTTTCCACAGGTTGAAAACCTGTGCTACGGGGGAACGACGCAGCGAGGGGCTGCCCGTGCTCCGGGAGCCGGCGTTGCTGACCAGCGGAGCCAGGATGGCGAAGCGTAGGCAGCATCGAGCGAGCGAAGGGCAGGACGCCCGCTGTGAGCGTCCGGCGACGGGGCATGGGCAGCCCCGAGCGGTGCCACACAAACACAGGTTGAAAACCTGTGCTACGAGCACGAGCGGCCCGAGTTCAATGGTTCAGTGAATACAGCAGCACGTTGAGGGCGATCTTCTCGGCGTCTTCGCGGCCGTAGCCCTTGCACTCCATCGAGTTCTGTTTTTCGAGGGCGCAGGAGAGGTCGTAGGGCGAGAAGATCACCGCCCAGCGGTCGCCGATCCGCACCCCCTCCAGTTTCGGCGGGATCTGCCGCTTGCGGACGCCCATCGGGCCGTCGCCCCCGGCCGGCTCGCGGAGCGTGACCTGGCGGATGTCGAAGCCGCCGTACTCGGCCGCCGTGAACAGTAGGTCGTCGGCAGGAATCTCCTCGAGCCGCTGGTCAGGCAGGATCGCCGCGATCTCGTCGCGGAAGGCCTTCGTGAAGCCGCCGGCCGCGCAGACGCTGTCGGCGAGTAGCGTGCCGCCGCGGTCGAGGAACTTCGCGATCCGCTCCCGCCGCGGCGGGTCGAAGGCGAAGCCCTGCCGGCCGTGCATGAAGACGAGATGGTAGTTGAACAGCGCGTCGTCCGCCGGGTCGATCAGGGCCGGCGTGTCATCGACGCGGATGCCGGTCTCGCGGGCGGCTGCGCGGAGAATGTTGGCGAGGGCCGCGGGGGCCGCGTCGCACATGCCCGAATGCCGCAGCTTGCCGATCGCGAGCTGCCCGCGGACGAAGGGGTCGGCCTGGCGATCCTCCTGCGGTGTGATACCGAAAAAGGCGTCCTTGCTCTTGAGTTCGCGGTTGGTGGCGTAGGCGAGCACGTTGGTGCCGATGGCGAGTGCTGCCTCGACTTCGCGGGCCACGCCGGGGGGCAGGGCGTCGCGAGATCGGCCGCCGAGTTCCCAGAGGCAGGAGAGGCTCGGCATCGCGGAGGTGGGGTCGGCGAGGTCGGTTGGCGGCGCGTAGATCAGGCAGGTACGGCAGCCGTAGTCGATCCCCAACAGAGGCCGGTGCAGCTCCGGAGGCACGACCTGCTCGGCGTGCCAGGCGGGATGCTCCGGGGGAAGGAGGTGGAGCCGATACTCGGGCTCCGGAAAGATGTCGGCGACGAGTTGCCGCAGCCGCTCGTCGAAGCCCGCGCTCTGCGGGCAGCAGGCTTCGGCAAACACGAACCCACCGTTGTCGATGTAGGCGCGGAGCCGCCGGCCGGCGTCGTGGCCGAGGTCGAACTCCGACTTGCCTGAGATCCAGAGGACGGGCGCCTGCTGGAGGTCGGCCTGGCCGGCCGACGGGGTGTCGATCACGTGCCAGGAAAGGCCGGCGGGATAGTCCTTCTTCCACCGCGTTTCGACGTAGTCGACCAGGTGGGCGATGTCGTGGCCGTGGCGGTTCCAGTCGGCGGCAGGGGCGTGGCTGCTCTTGGCCACGATCACCGGCCGCCGGCCCTTGGCGAGAAACAAAAGCGCGAAGCTCGTGGCCACGATCGAGTCCTCGATCCGGTTGGCGACAAACTTGCCCGACAGCCGGTCCTGGGTGGCGGTGAACATCTTCGCCCCCTCGAGATACCAGTCGTGGTCGCCGATGTACCGCCGCGCCGTGAAGCGGCCCACCCGCTCGAGGCCATAGAGGTAGTAGTAGAGCCAGGTCTCGCCGCCGGTGCCGGGATTCTGCTGCACCGAGAATCGCTTGCCGAGCCAGTTGAGGCCCTTCTCCAGCACGCGGGGGGTCGAGCCGCCGCCGCAGCAGGCGACGCTGTCGCGAACGGCGCGTGCGTCCGGGGTGCCGATATGCTCCGACGTGATCCAGATGCTGGCGATGCCGGCGCAGGTCATGCTGCCCGACCCGCCGGCATTGCCCAGCGTGTAGCCCCACGAGCCGTCACTGTTGTGGCAGGCCACCCAGTACTGCTGGGCACGAACCCAGGTGTCGTCGCGAACGGCCACGCCGGCTCGCGACGCCTCGTGGAGGCCGAGCACCGCGAACTGGGAGTTGGAGTTGTCGCCCATGCCCACGCCGTTGCTCTGGCCGTAGGTCCACGAGCCAGACCCGGGACCCTGCTTGACCTGAGCCTGCTCCAGCCATTCCACGTTGCGTTCGAGGATCGCCCGGTCGGCCTCTGGCGCCAGCATCGCGAGGATCATCGTCTGGAGGGCGACGGAGTAGGTCTCGTCGGGCTCCTGCTGCCGGAGCCAGGCGAGCGCCCGCCGCATCGCGGGCTGCTCGGCCCGCACGCCTGCGTTGGCGAGCGCCAGCATGACCAGGGAGGTGGCACCGACCCGCTTGTCGGCCGACCGCATCGCCTCCCACGAGCCGTCTTCCCGCTGCTGCGAGATCAGGTAGTCGCGGGCCTTCTCGACCGAGGTCTGGATGTCGATCGGGCCGGGGGCAGCCGGGATCGATGCGGCCGGGCAGAGGGCGACCAGCAGGGCCGCGGCTGCGATCCAGGAGCCGCGACGGACGGGACTGGGGAATGACGAGAGGGCCACGCCGCGGGGTCCGGTGGTCGCCTCGGCGGGCCCGCACGACCGCGAACGGGCCCGTTGGCGATGCCGCTCATCGTAGCAGGTTGGCCGATGCCGCAGGATGGGTGGCGTGCGACGGTGCCGCGGAGCACGAGGGTCGATTGCCGCCCCGACGGGCACACCCGATACTGAATGGTTCTGTGTTCGACCGTTCCCGCCCAAGGATCGCCGCGTGTCCACCGCCTCCAAGCCCAAGACGCTCGACGAGATTCTCCACGAGTTCGCGCAGCACCGGCGCCTGATGCAGGAGGAACTGCAGAAGGTGATCGTCGGCCAGCACGAGGTGATCGAGCAGCTCTTCGCCGCCATCTTCACCCGCGGCCACTGCCTGCTCGAGGGCGTGCCCGGCCTGGCGAAGACCCTGATGGTGTCGACGCTCGCCCGGATCCTCGACGTCGGGTTCAAGCGGGTTCAGTTCACGCCCGACCTGATGCCGTCTGACATTACGGGCACGAACGTGCTGGAGGAGGATGAATCGGGTCGCCGGCACTTCCGCTTCGTCGAGGGGCCGATCTTCACCAACATCCTCCTCGCCGACGAGATCAACCGCACGCCGCCGAAGACGCAGGCCGCGCTGCTCCAGGCGATGCAGGAGCGGGAGGTGTCGGTGGGTCAGGAGACGCACCAGCTGCCCGATCCCTTCTTCACGATCGCCACGCAGAACCCGATCGAGCAGGAGGGCACCTACCCGCTGCCCGAGGCCCAGCTCGACCGGTTCATGTTCAACATCAAGGTGGGCTATCCGACGGCCAGTGAGGAAGAGCAGATCCTCATGGCCACGACGAAGTCGGAGAAGCCGGAGGTCCGCAAGGTGCTCTCGGGCCGCGCGATCAGCAACATCCAGAAACTCGTCGCCGGCGTCGCGGTCAGCGAATACATCGTCAAGTACGCCGCCCGGTTGGTGCGGGCCACCCGGCCGAAGGACCCGCAGGCTCCGAAGTACGTCGCCGAACTCGTCGACTGGGGCGCCGGCCCGCGGGCGGGGCAGTTCCTCATCCAGGGTGGCAAGGCGATGGCGGCGATGGACGGACGCTTCAGCGTGTCGCTCGACGACGTCCGCCGGGTGGCCGTGCCGGTGCTCCGGCACCGCATCGCCACCAACTTTCAGGCCCAGGCGGAGGGTCTCACCAGCGAGTCGATCATCGAGCGATTGCTCCGCGAGACGCCCGAGCCGGAGATCCCGAAGCTCGTGAAGTGACGGCTGCGAGGAGGCTCTGCGGATGGCCCGCGCGGTCGAGGAATACCTGAAGCCGGAAGTGGTCAGGCAGATTGCCCGACTCGATCTCCGCGCGCAGTTCATCGTCAAGGGCTTTCTCCAGGGGCTCCACGCCAGTCCGTATCAGGGCTTCTCCGTCGAGTTCAGCGAGCACCGCAAATACGCTCCGGGCGACGACCCCAAGGACATCGACTGGCTCGTCTACGCGAAGACCGACAAGCACTACGTCAAGAAGTTCGAAGCCGAGACCAACATCACCGGCTACCTGGTGATCGACACCAGCGCCTCGATGGCCTACACCTACCGCCAGCAGCTCACCAAGCTCGACTACGCGATCTCGCTGTCGGCCGCCCTCTGCTGGCTGATGATTCATCAGCAGGACCCCTGCGGGCTGATGGTGTTCGACGAGAAGCTCCACGCCTCGCTCCCGGCCCGCTCCCGACGGTCGCAGATCGCGCAGGTGCTCTCGGTGCTTTCGAAGATCAGTCCGTCGGGGAAGACCGACATCGCCCGCAGCCTCGTACAGGTGGCGGCGATGCTCAGGCATCGTTCGCTGGTGATGGTGTTCAGCGACCTGCTCGCCGACCCGGCGCCGATCAAGGACGCCCTCCTTCGATTGCGGCACCGCGGCCACGACGTGATCCTGTTTCACATCCTCGATGAGGCCGAAGTGCGGTTTCCGTTCGAAGGGATGGTGGAGCTGACGGAGCCCGAGGGCAGCGACCGGCTCGTGATCGACGCCGACGCGGCCCGCACCGGCTACGTCGCCGCCGTCGAGGCCTTCCGCGAGGAATACCGCTCGTCGTGCTTCCGTGCCGGCATCGATTACGTGCCGCTCGACACGAGCATGCAGTTCGACCGCGCCCTGATGGAATACCTGGTGAGCCGCCGCAACCGGTTCTGACCCATGGGCCTGTCGTTCATCACTCCGATGCTCCTCGGCGGTGCGGCGCTCGTGGCCGTGCCGATCGTGCTGCATCTGATCATGCGGCGAAAGCCCGTGCCGCACGAGTTTCCGGCGCTGCGGTTCCTCCGCGACCGCGCCGTGGCCAATCGGCGTCGGCTTCAGGTGAGCCATCTGTTTCTGCTGCTCCTGCGGATGGCGGCACTGGCCCTGCTGGCGCTGGCCCTTGCGCGGCCGGTGCTGCGGGGGGCAGGGTGGCTCGCCGGGGGCGAGGGCCCCGTCGCCGCGGCGCTTGTGATCGACACGGCGCCGCGGATGGCCCTGCGGGAGGCCAACGAGACCCGGCTCGAGCGGGCCGCGAAACTCGCTCGCGTGCTCCTCGACAAACTGCCGCAGGGAAGCCGGGTGGCGGTGGTCGACACGACCGGGGCGACAGCCGCCTTCGCCCCCTCGGCCGCGGCGGCAGCTGCCCGGATCGAGCGGCTTTCCGCTGCCGCGCCGGGAGCATCGCTCCCGACCGCGATCGCGGAGGCGCGGCGGCTGCTGGCCGGGTCGGAACTCGCCCGCAAGGAACTTTACGTTTTCACCGACTGCTCGCACGGTGCCTGGGACAACGCCGCCCCACAGCCGGAGGCTTCCGCCGGCGAACCAGCCGTGCTGTTTGTCGACGTGTCGGCGGAGCAGCCGCGAAACTTCTCGATCGAAGCCCTCGACCTGTCGGGTGAGCGGATTTCGGCGGGCACATCGCTGGCGATCACGGCGTCGGCGGCGCGGGTCGGCCCCGATGCGTCACGGGCAGTCGCCGTGGAAGTGCTCGGTCGCGACGGGAAGTACGTGCGCCGGGCCATCAAACCGGTCGAGTGGAAGGCGGCCGGGCCCGTGCAGGTTGACTTCGAGGTCGCCGGCCTGGAGCCGGGAACCCGGCAGGGCCGAGTGGTCATCGAGGGCTCCGACGACCTCGAGGCCGACAACGCCCGATACTTCACGGTCGAGGTCGGCGCCGCCGCCAAGGTGATCGTGGCCGCGCCGCGGCCCGCGGACCGCTCGGCCGCCTTGCTCGTGCAGGCGATCGCTCCCGCATCGCTGGTGAAGGCCGGCAAGGCGAGGTTTGAACCGGACGTGATCGACGTCGAGTCGCTCGGCACCGCCTCGTGGGACGCCGCCCAGGGCATCGTCATCCTCGATCCGCCGCCGCTTGCGCCCCAGACGTGGGAGGCGCTCGAGCGATGGGTGTCTGACGGCCGCGGTCTCGTGGTGTGGCTTGGACCACGGGCAGGCAACGCCGACCGCTTCAATACCGACGCCTCCCGCCGCGTGCTCGGCGGCGATCTGGTGCGGGTATGGCGGAGCCCTGAGGGTAACTACCTCGCTCCCACGGCGCTCGACCACCCGATCATGGCGGCGTATCGCCGCGTGGGCGACGCCGTTCCCTGGCAGGACTTTTCGGTGTCGCGGCACTGGGAGTTCAAGCCGGCCGAGGGGCTGGGCGACGCCGCGGCGACCGTCGCCACCTACCGCAACGGCCTGCCGGCGGTGCTCGATCGCAGGCTGGGCGGCGGCAACGTGGTGGTGGTGACGACGCCCGTCTCGCAATCGGCCTCGGATCCCGATGCGTGGAACATCCTGGCCACGGGGTTCGAGCCGTGGCCGTTCGTGATCCTCGCCAACGAGACGCTCCTCCACGCCGTTGACACCTCCGACGACCGCAACGTCCTCGCGGGGGCGCCGGCGGTGTTGCACATCGATCGTCGCGACGTGCCGGCGGCGATCGTCAGCGCGCCGAGCGGCGATGACTTTCCGGCCGCCGTCGACCAGAAGCGGGGCACGATCACGGTCACCGCCACACAGGTTCCCGGCAACTACACCCTCCGGGCCGGTGGCGACATCGGGGGCATCGCCAGGGGCTTCAGCGTGAACCTGCCGCCGTCGGCCACCGACTTCAGCCGGTTGCCCGCCGACGCGCTTGCCGCCGTACTTGGGCCCGGCCACCGGCTGGCGAAGTCTGCCGAGGAGATCGTCCGCGACGTGAATCGCGAGCGGGTGGGTTCGGAACTCTATCCCTGGGTGATCGTGCTGGTCGCACTGGCCATGGCGGCCGATTGGATCGCCGCCAACCGCTTCTATGCGCCTCGCGACGGCGTCGCCGTGGAGCGGGCCGCTGCCGCCGAGTTCGCGGCCGACGAGTCGCAGGCCGCCGCGCCGCCTCCCGTTCCCCCGGCTGCTCCGCCACCGGTGCCGCCGCCAATGACTCAGCCGGAGGTGCCGGCATGACCGATCCGCGGTTGCTCGAGGAACTGTCACTCCAGTTCGATCCGGTCTGGTCGTGGATGTTCGTCGGCGCGGTGGCAGCGGGCCTGCTCGCCGTGCTCCTGGCGTTTCCACCGGACCGGTCGCGGCTGTCGCCTGCCGCCAGGATGACGCTCGTGCTGCTTCGCATGGGGGCCTTTCTGGCGCTCGTGATCTGCATGCTGCGGCCCACGTTCGTGGCAATGCAGAAGGCCCGGCAGCAGGGGACCGTGGTCGTGCTCGCCGATGCGTCGGAGAGCATGACGGTGGCCGACGGCCCCACGGGACGGACGCGGTGGCAGGAGATGGTTGATGCGTTGGCGGCGGCCAGGCCCGCGGCAAAGAAGCTCGCAGCTTCCGGAGATTTCGACATCGCCGTCTGGCTCTTCGATCGGGAGGCCCGCGCCCTCGCCGCGGTTGGCGACGATCCGTTTCCGTTCGCCGCCTGGAGCGACGTGCCGACCGCAGACGAGACGGCGATCGGAGCGGCACTCGACGACGGCCTGCGGGCGACGGTGGGGCGACAGCTCGCGGGCGTCGTGGTGCTCAGCGACGGTGCCCAGCAGGCCTATGCCCCCCGTGACCTGCCGCCACAGACGGTGGCCCGGAAGCTTGCCGATGCGGGCGCACCCCTGTGGAGCGTCACGTTTGGGCAGCAGCGGGGCGAGGGGCAGGGCCGCGACGCCGCGGTGGTGAACCTCTCCGTCGCCGAGACCGTGTATCTCAAGAACATGCTGGAGGTGGCGGGACGGGTGCGGCTCGACGGTCTGGCGGGGCGGGAGGCGACGGTCGTGCTCCTCGCCGAGAACGCCTCGGGTGTGATGGAGGAGGCCGCACGGACGCGGGTGCGGGCCACCGGCGACGCCGTCGAGGAGGCGGTGCGGCTCGCGTGGACGCCCGTGGCCCTCGGCGAGCGGAAGCTGACGCTCCGCGTGGAACCCCAGGAGGGCGAGGTGATCCTCGCCAACAACGAGCTCTCGACGTTCGTGGAGGTGATCGACGGCGGCCTGCGGGTGCTCTATCTCGAGGGAGACCTGCGGGTGGAGCAGCGATTCCTGCGGCGGGTGCTCGCGGCCAGCCCCGACATCCAGGTCGATTTCGAGTGGATCGACGCCACCCGGCGGGATCGCTGGCCGGTGGACCTCAGCCGCCGGCTCGCCGGCGAGTACGACGTGTTTTTGATCGGCGACCTCGACTCCGCCGCCGTCAAGCCCGACGACCTGCGGACGATGCTCGGCAGGGTGAACGCGGGGGCCGGCCTCGGTCTGATCGGCGGGTTCCACGCGTTTGAGGCGGGAGGCTGGGGGAGCTCGCCGCTCGGCCCTGCGCTGCCCTTCGAGCCGGATCGCCTCGCCCGGCAGTCGTTCAACGAACCGATTCGCCAGGGCCTCCACGTGCAAGGCGCGGTGCGGATGCTGCCCGATCCGCGGTTCGGTTCGATTTCGATCCTCAGGCTCGGCAAGACCGACGACGACAGCCGCACGGCCTGGGAATCGATGCCGACGCTCGAGGGAGCCAATCGCCTGGGCCGCCTCCTGCCCACCACGAAGACGCTTGCCGCCGCCGCCGACGGGACGCCCCTGCTGGTCGGTCGCGAATACGGCCAGGGGCGGGTGCTCGCGTTCGCGGCTGATTCGACCTGGCGGTGGGTGATGCAGGGGGCTGGTGATCAGCACCGTCGCTTCTGGCGGCAGTTCGTGCTCTGGCTCGCACGCCAGGACGATGCGGAGCAGGACACGCTCTGGGTACGGCTGGCGCAGCGTCGCATCTCGCCGGGCACGCCACTCGCCTTCGACGCCGGGCTGACGAGGCCCGATGGCACCGCCGATCCGGGTGTGGCCCTCGAGGCCACGGTCGTCGCGCCCGATGGTCAGCGGCGGCCCGTTCGCGTCGGGCGGCAGGGGGAGACGTTCTCGGGCGTGATCGCCGACTGTTCCGAGCCCGGCGACTGGAGGCTCGAGGTGAAGGCGACGAAGCCTGGCGAGGGAGTGCCGCGGGAGCGTTCCGCGAGGTTCACGGTGTTTCGCCAGGATCTCGAACTTGCGAATCCGCGGGCCAACCCGCTCCTCATGCGGCAACTCGCCGAGGCGACCACGGGGGGCGTGCGGCTGCCGGAGGAACTGCCGGCCGTGTTCGAGGAGATCGCGGCGCGTCCGCCGACGTTCGAGTCGAAGGAGCAGTGGTCGTACGCGCCGTGGGACACGTGGCCGATGTTTCTCGTGATGGCGACGTGCATGGGCGTCGAGTGGTTCCTGCGGAAGCGGTGGGGGCTCGTGTAGCCGCGGCGATTCCGCCTTTCGGGAGGCTGCGGGCTTTGCTACCCTCCCCAGCCCGCGCAGGATGACTCGCCTGCGGGGCCGTGTGTTCCGCGTCGACAGGGAGGTCGGACGTGGCCCGTCGCCGTGCCATTCGCGAGAAGCTGCTGCTGGGCGCCCTCCTGCTGGGCGTGATGGTGACCGTCCTGTGGGCGAGCGGTTTCCTCGGCATCTATTCCTACCGGTGGCTCGTTCGCGACCTCTCCTGCCGGGCCGCGGAACTGCCGCTGGCCAGCGAGTTGGGCGAGTGCGTGGGCATGCTCCGGCTGGCCCATGCCCGGGCGCTCGCCGCCGACGAGGCCGAGGAGGAGTCGTTTCTGTCGGGCCTGCGGGCGACCGAGGCGGCGCTCGAAGCCTACCGCCAGGAACTGGCGGCCTTTGAACTCGACGACACGCGTCTCGCCGACCGCACCCGCGAGGCGGGCACCGCCCAGCGCATCTCCGACTGCCTGGCGACGATCGACTCGATCGCCCGACAGCACGCCGCCGACCCCGCCGAGGCCGATCTGCCCTCGGCCAGTCGTGGCATGCTCCTGGCGGTCGGCCCGCATCTCGAGGCGCTCGCGGCCCTGTCCGCCGAGCTGCCCTCGTTCCTGCAGCAGCGGCTGCACGACCTGTCGAGCGACGTGCGCACCCGCTATCGAACGCTGATCATCACCACCTGGGCCGCCGCCCTCACGGCGATCGGCCTGCTCGCGGCGATCGGCGTGCTCACCTACCGCTGGGTCTTCCGGCCGCTGCGGCTGCTGGGGCACGGCTCCCGCCGCGTCGCCTCGGGTGACTTCGCCTACCGCATCCAGCTCGACACCCGCGACGAAATGGCGGAGCTCGCCGATGCCTTCAACGACATGACGGAGCGGTTTCAGGAGATCCGCGACGACCTCGACCGTCAGGTGCAGGAGCAGACCCGCGAGGTGATTCGCGGCGAGCAGCTCGCCAGCGTCGGCTTTCTCGCCGCCGGTGTGGCGCACGAGATCAACAACCCTTTGGCATCGATCGCGATGTGCGCGGAATCGCTGGAAAGCCGCATCGAGGAGCTCGCGCCGGGCGCGGCCGACGCCGAGGTGGCCCGCCGCTACCTGTCGCTCATCCAGAGCGAGGCCTTCCGCTGCAAGGGGATCACGGAGAAGCTGCTTGACTTCTCGCGGCTCGGCGAGGTGCGTCGTCAGGCCACCGCGCTGATGGGGCTCGTGGCCGACGTCGCCGAGATGCTGAGGCACGTCGGCCGATTCGCCGGGCGGTCGATCGAGATCGAGGAGGGAGCCGACGTGCTCGTGATGGTCAACCCGCAGGAGATCAAGCAGGTGGTGCTCAACCTGCTGGTCAACGCCCTCGATTCGATCGACGAGAAGGGCAAGGTCCGCGTCGCGGCCAAGCGGTCGGGAGGCGAGGCGGTGCTCACGTTCACCGACGACGGCTGCGGCATGACGGAAGAGGTGCAGGAACACCTCTTCGAGCCGTTCTTCACGAGGCGGAAGACGGGGCAGGGCACCGGCCTCGGGCTCTCGATCGTGCACCGGATCGTCACCGACCATGGCGGCCGCATCCAGGCCGCGAGCGACGGGCCCGGATCGGGCTCGACGTTTCGCGTCATGCTTCCGCTCGCCCAGGTCGGCGCCGAGGCGGCGACCATCCGGCCCGCCACCGACGCGGGCGGCCGGGCCGCCTGACGACGCCCACCCCGACGACCACGAAGGAGACACCGTTGAAGATGACCGGCCGACCGATGCGGATCCTGTTCGCCGACGACGAGCCCTCCCTCCAGGAGTTGATGCGGATCGAGCTCCCCCGGCTCGGGCACGAGGCGACGGTCTGCCCGGACGGCCGCACGGCGCTGGCGGCCCTCGACCGCACGGCCTACGACTGCGTGATCGTCGATCTCGACATGCCGGGTGTCGGCGGCCTCGAGGTGATCGCCCGCGTGCGGGAAACCTCGCCCGACACCGAGACGTTGATCATCACCGGCAAGTCATCCGTGGAGAGCGCCGTCGCGGCGGTGCGGCACGGGGTGTTCGACTATCTCACGAAGCCCTGCAAGCTCGCCGACATCCAGGCGGTGCTCGAGCGGGTGCGGCGGAAGCGCGAGATCACCACGCGGCTGCGGGCCCTGGAGCGGCGGGTGCGGCGGGCCGAGGGGGCCACGCAGCTCGTCGGCACGTCGGCCGCCCTCGACCAGGTGCGGCGGCTCATCGCCCGGGTGGCGGCGAGCGAGGCCTCGGTGCTCGTGCGGGGCGAGACCGGCACGGGCAAGGAACTCGTCGCCCGGGCCATCCACGAGGGCAGCGGCCGGGCCGGAGGTCCGCTCGTGGCGGTGAACTGCGGGGCGCTCCCCGAGCATCTCGTCGAGAGCGAGCTCTTCGGCCACCGCAAGGGGGCGTTCACCGGCGCCGATGAGCATCGCGCGGGGCTCTTCGAGGTGGCCGACGGCGGCACGCTGTTCCTCGACGAGATCGGCGAACTCTCGAAGCCGCTGCAGTCGCGACTTCTGCGGGCGCTCGAGAGCGGCGAGATTCGTCGCGTGGGCGACAACCAGGCGATCATGGTGGATGTTCGCGTGGTGTGTGCCACGCACCGCTCGCTCGAGGAGATGGTGAAGGCGGGCGACTTCCGCGAAGACCTGCTCTTCCGGATCAACACCTTCGAGATCACGGTCCCGCCGCTCCGCGACCGCCGCGACGACATCCCCGGGCTCGTGGAGCATTTTGTCCGTAGGGCGCGGCCGCAGACGCCGCCCCACGTCGCCGTGGCCGACGCCGACGCGGTTGCCGCCATGGCCGCGCACCACTGGCCGGGAAACATTCGCGAGCTGGCCAATGCGGTGGAGCATGCCCTGGTGCTCTGCGATGAGCTGCCGCTGTTGCTCGCACACCTGCCGGCGCGGTTTGCCGCGTTGCGGCCCGCCTCAACGGAAACGCCATCGATCGCGATCCAGCCGATCCCGGCGGCGATCGTTGCCGCGCCGGGCCATGGCCGGCCCGAGAGCCTTCGCGAACTTGAGATGCGGGCCATCCTGGAGGGCCTCGAGCGGAATAAGGGCAACAAGGCCCGGACCGCCGACGAGCTCGGGATCAGCCTGAAGACGCTCTACAACAAGCTCCACCAGCTCAGCGACGGCCCGCTCGACAAGACGGGCTGAGCGGCAGCGGGCACAGGAAGCCCAATCGCGTGAGCGATGGGGGCCGGTGATTACGTTTTGCGGACGACGCCCACAAGCACGCCGAGCACGCGGGCGTTCCTGACGTAAATCGGCTTCATCGACGCATTCGCGGGCTGCAGTCGAATCCGATCCCGCTCGGGAAACCACTGCTTGAGCGTCGCCTCGCCATCTTCCGTCTGCGCGACGACGATGTCGCCGGAGTGGGCCGTCTGCTTCTTCTGAATCACCACCCAGTCGCCGTCGGCGATCTGCGCGTCGATCATCGACTCGCCCATCACCTTGAGCACGAAGTGATTGTCGCGGTTGAAGAGCGATTCGAAGTCGATCCGCTCCGCCTGCTCCTCGGCCGGCCGCAGCGAACCGGCCGCCACCCAGCCCGCCATCGGCAGACCGCGGAGGTGCGCCGGTTCGTTGACCAGCTCGATCGCCCGAGACATGTTTTTGCCGCGGGTGATCAGGCCCTTGCGCTCGAGAGCCTTGAGATGGCAGACGACGCCGTTGGGGGAGCGAATCTTGAAGGCCTGGCCGATCTCGCGGACCGTCGGGCCATAGCCGCGGGAGTGAATCTTGTCGCGAATGAAGGCATAGATCTCCATCTGCCGCTCGGTCGGCGCGTCGCTGGCGTCGTCGGCATCGGACTTGGTCGGGAGATTCAGCGGGTTGCCGCGGACGGCGGCAACGGCGGCGGCCACCCGGCGGGGCTTCGGCCTCGTGTTGCTCGTGTTGGCGGAGGCACGTGAGGGCGATGCTTTGCGCTTGGCCATGTCGAATCAGCGGGAGGACCGCTTCCTGTGCGGGAATGAAGGGGATATCGGCAGCAGCCGGTATGGACGTCAGTATCTTACTATACGGCCGTTCATTTTCAAGTGGGGTGCCCGGGGTCGCTCCAGAGCGTTCCGGCCCGGTAGGATGCAGGAAATGGTTCGAGCACCGTGGAGGACGTCATGAAGGCGACAGGAAGCCGGTGGGCATGGGCTGGTGGACTGGGTATCGCAGTGGCGATGGCGGGGATCGTCATCAGGCCGTGCCAGGCCGAGGAGCCGCCGACGGCGGTGGCCGACGCCGCACCCGCGGAGCCACGCGACGGTGTTCGCCAGACGGGACGCGATGTCCCCGCGAAGAAGGCGGCCGCGACCATCGCCCACGTCCGGATCGCAGGCAGCCTGCCGGACGGGGTGGGGCAGGGCGGCCTCCTCGCCGACGTGGCCCCGCATCTGCACCGCCTGGTGGAACGGCTCGACAAGGCCGCCGCCGACAGCCGGGTGAAGGGGGTCGTGGTGGCGATCGACTCGCCCGACCTGGGGCGAGGTCGGGCGGAAGAGGTTCGCGCCGCCATCGAGCGCATCAAAAAGGCCGGGAAGCCCGTGGCCGCCCATCTCGTGAGCGGCGCCGCGGCCCACTATGCCGTGGCCTCGGCCTGCGACACGATCGCGATGCCGCCCGCGGCCACGCTGGAACTGACCGGCGTGCGGAGCGAGATGATGTTCTTCAAGTCGATGCTCGACCGGCTGGGCGTGGCCGCCGAGATCCTTCAGGTGGGCGAGTTCAAAGGGGCCGGCGAGCCCCTCACCCGCGACAGCATGAGCCCGGCGCTGCGGGCGCAGTACGAGAGCTTCGTCGGCGACCTGTATGAGCAGCTTGTTGAGCGGGTCGCCGACGAGCGGGGGCTCACCGCCGAGCGGGTGCGGGAGTTGATCGACACCGGCGTGTTCACGCCCGCGGCGGCGGTCGAGGCGAAGCTGATCGATTCGGTCGGCTACGAGGATGAGGTGATCGCCACGCTCGCCAAGCAGATCGGCGAAGAGTCGCCGAAGCTCGCCCGCGACTACGCCCAGCGGAAGTTCGATCAAGACTTCTCGGGCATGGCCGGCCTCGTGAAGCTGATGGAACTGCTTTCGGGGCAGAAGCAGGCGGCCCCGCTCGGAAAGAACAAGCGGATCGCCGTGGTGCACGTGACGGGCGAGATCCGCGAGGGCAAAAGCGCCGACGACGTTCTGATGGGAGGTGCGGCCGGCTCCGAAACGATCATGAAGGCCATCCGCGACGCCGCCAAGGACGAGCAGGTCGCGGCGATCGTGCTGCGGATCGATTCGCCCGGCGGATCGGCGCTGGCAAGCGACCTCATTTGGCGGGAGGCCGAGCGGGCGAAGAAGCCGGTGGTGGCGAGCTTCTCCGACATTGCGGCCAGCGGCGGCTACTACATCGCCGCCGCCGCCGACACGATCGTCGCGGCTCCGGGCACGCTCACCGGCTCGATCGGCGTGGTCGGCGGCAAGGTGGCCGTCGGCGACGCCCTCGGCAAGGTCGGCGTCCACACCGACGTCGTCAGCAAGGGAAAGAACGCCGGCTGGCTGTCGATGCAGGAGCCCTTCACTCCAAGTGAGCGGGAGGCGTTTATGGGCACGATGAAGGAGGTCTATCGGCTCTTCACTTCCAAGGTGGCTGCGGGCCGCAAGCTCGATCCGGCGGTGGTCGAGAAGCTCGCCGAGGGCCGTGTGTTCACCGGCAGGCAGGCGAAGGAGAACGGGCTGGTCGATCGGCTGGGAACGCTCGACGACGCGATCGACGAGGCCAAGAAGCTCGCCGGGATCGACGCCGGCGACGAGGTCGATCGGCTGCTCCTGCCCGAGCCCCGCGGCCTGTTCGACGAACTGCTCGGCTCGGCAGCGGCCGGGGGTGATCCGGTGGCCCGCATGGCGGCCGTTGCGGGAGGGCGGACGGCCCTGCACGGCCTGCTCCTGGCTCGGATTACTGGGCTGCCGGGCCTCGAATGGCTGGCGGCCGAGGCCGACGCGCTTTCGCTCGTGCTCTCCGGGCGGCCGCAGCTGTTGATGCCGGTGCGGATTCGCGTGCGGTGATCGTCAGCCGCGCCGGCGTCGGAGCCGCAGGGCTGCCGCGAGGGCGAGGCCGACGCCAGCGAGGGCGATCGCACTCGGCTCCGGAATCACCTGCAACGTGAGTCCACTCGTCGTCGTGAAGTAGGCACTGCGGCCGCTGCCGAGATCAATCGCATTCCCGATCCCGAGGTTGTTGAGGTTCGCGGGGTTGATCGTGGCGATGCCGTCGATCAACGAATAGCTCCCGTCGGGAGTTGCCGCAGAGAACCCGCGGAGGTCCACGACACCGAAGCCGCCGAAGGAGACCGAGGCGCCGTTGACGGTGAGCGTCTTGGAGGCGTCGAAGACGAAGTCGGCCCCGCTCGCGAACGAGAGGCTGCCGCCGATCGTGCCGTCGCCGCCGATCGCATTACCGGCCCCCACCGTAACGCCACTACCGAGCGTGCCGCCAACGAGCAGGGAGAGCGTGTCCTGGAGCGTGATGGCGTCGACGAGGGCGGAGCCGTTGCCGTCGATGGCGAGTGAGCCCGTGCCGCCGAGGGTGATGCCCGTCGCCGAGCCGCCGCCGCTCGTCGGGCCGAACACACCGGCGAGCGTCGTGTCGTTGTTGACATCGAGGCGGAGTTCTCCGGAGGTGGCCGTGCCCCGGAAGAAACCCGTCGAGCCCGAGAACGTCATCGCGTTCGGTCCCCCGAGCACCGCGACGGCGCCCGTGCGACCGCCGATTGAGAGGCCGTTGGCGAACGTGAAGGGAGCCGTGCCCTGCAGGGTGCCGTAGTTGAGCTGGAGCTGGCCCGTGCCCGACGCCGCGGCGGCGGCGAGAATCACGGTGCCACCGTTGGTGGGCGTCGCCCCTGCCGCACCCACGCGATAGCCGCTGGTCGTGTTCGAGCCCGAGACGACGAGGGTGCCCGCGCCGGTCTTCGCGATGCGGCCGGTGGTGCCGGCGATGTTGCCGTTGAGTGCGAGCGTGCCCCCGGAACCGACGTCCACGGTCTTGTCGCCGGAGGTGAACGTGATCCCTGAATTCACGATTGCCGTGCCGCTCGTGACGCCGGTCGCCGTGAGGCCGGACGCGCTGATCGCCCCCGAGCCGTTCACGACTGCCGCGGTGCCGAAGGTCAGCACGCCGACCGACCGGGTGGCGCCCTGCAGGTCGAGCGTGCCCGAGTTCGAGAGCGTGACGGACGACATCGCGAACGATCCGCTCGAGGTGAGCGTGGTGCCCGGGGCGATGTCGAGCGTGCCGCCTCCGGAGACCGCGCGGCTGCTGCCGAGCGACACGCTGGCGGTGGTCTTGAGGTTGCCGTTGAGCGTGACGGCGCCGGCCGAGTCGCCGAGGTTCGAGTCGGAGGAGATCTGCAGCGTGCCCGACGAGAGCGTGAGGCCGCCGGTGAACGTGTTGGCCCCGCCAAGGACGAGCGTGCCCTGGCCCATCTTCATGAGGCCGGCAGAGCCCGCGAGCGCGGAGTCGATGGTGGTGGTCACCGTGCCATCGGTGCCGGTGGTGATCGTGTTCAAGCCGATCGACGCGCCGGCGAGCGTGATCGTGCCGCCGGTGAGGGTGTAGCCGGAGGTCGTGAAGGCGAGGCCGTTGGAGGCCGTGACGATGGCGGCGGTCACGGTGCCCGCGGTGCCGCTGAAGTTGGCCTTCTTCGAGGCGTCCCACGACCCGGAGCCGTCGGCCCAGCTGCCACTGCCACCGGCACCGGGGGCGGTGGCGTTCCAGCCCGCGCCGCCGTCCCAGTAGAGATTGGTGCTCACGCCGCTGCCGGAGGTCGTGAGGTTCATAGCGAAGTCGTCGATGCCGAGGCCCTGGGAGTTGCTCCAGCTCCCGGTCGTCACGAAGCTCCAGCGGAGGTAGTAGTTCGAGCCGTTGGAGATGCTCAGGCTGGGAATGGAGACGGCCTTGGCGGCCGACTCCGGCGGGTTGTAGACCACACTCGTAGCAGTGCCGGTATAAAGCGCCGAGTTGCCCAGCGTGTTGGCCGACCAGGTCGATCCGT
>Ga0315904_10000442_pt1 | contig 65695 bp, 49 predicted proteins | sample LakEriMetagenome_6_FD_203529 | JGI IMG/M metagenome (GOLD analysis project Ga0315904, IMG submission 203529) | Freshwater fungal communities from buoy surface, Lake Erie, Ohio, United States - Buoy 12 MA120 | ecosystem: Environmental > Aquatic > Freshwater > Lake | place: USA: Lake Erie, Ohio...
GCATGAGGAAGTTGCCGGTCGGCGTCCAGTTCGGCCCGAGGGTGAGGGAGTAGAAGTTGCCGGGCAGTGGCACGTGGTTGGGATTGCTCGGCCGGTTGAGGCCGACGCGGGTGCCGTCGGTGTCCTGGAACCACTCGAACCGCGCACCCCACGACCAGACGTCGCTGACGCGGTAGTAGAGATACTGGTCGATGCCCACCCACAGGGCGGTGCCGCCGTCCGCCAGCCCCTTGGCCTGCGTGCCGAGCCACTGATGAAACAGATACTCCCAGTTGGCGGCCGGCCGCGATTCGAAGATCAGGCTGTAGCGGGTGCGATTCGCCGACATCAGCGGGGGTGCCGGCTGAAAGAGCGGCGAGAAGTCGTTGCCCTCGTCGCCGCTGATGATGGCGAACGACGTGGCGAACGAGTTGTCGTCGTTGCGGACGCGGATGCGGCCCAGAAAGTTGGCCTTGCTGTAGGCCGAAGCGAGACCGTTCCAGCCGTTGACGAGCCCCGCGTCCACCTCGACGTTGTCCGTCGCATTCCAGTTGACGAGGCCGCCCCAGTGGGTGAACGGGCCGGCGAACTGGTAGCTGTAGCTCTTCATGTAGAAGAAGTTGCCGACGGCCGGCACGCCCTCGTAACCGACGATCGTGTAGAAGTGGCCGAGTTTCAGCGACAGGTCCTGGCTGCCGACTTCGGCGTACAGCTGCGGGATCGCCAGGCCGTAATACTCCCCGCTGTTCCAGTCACGCGGACCGGGATTCGTCTCCCACCCGAGCGACATCGCCAGCGGAAAGTCTTCGCCGTAGAGCACGTCCGCGCGGCCGCCGATGCCGCTCGAGCCGTCTGTGGGCAGCGTGCGTTCGGCGATGATGTAGACCTGGTTCATCATCGCCTCGTTGGCACGGTCGACCGCGTTGTAAGGGCCGTTGAACTTGCTCGCCGGCACGCCGAAGTTGCCGACGAAGCCGCCGTCGAGCCAGCCGTAGACGCCGCCACGGTCCCCGGCCCCGAACAGGAACCAGTCCTGCCCGGAGGGAATGAGGCCCGTCATCACCTCGTCGGTCAGCACCGGATCGAAGGACTCGAACTCCCCCACCTGTCCCGGCCTGCCGACGAACGCGTCTTCCTGGGCGACCGCCGCGGCCACCGCCGCCAGCGCGCACATGAGCCCCCCCACGACCCGCCCGCCATGCTTCCCGCCGCCACGCATGTACGATCCTCCCGCGGCCGACTGCGGTGAGTGCGGACGAAATCATCCGCCGCCTTGCCCACCCGCGTTCGTCGCCGCCTCTGATTTCGGCGCCACCACCGGCAGATCCGTCGCGCCGGGCAGGACCGGAGAAAAAGTCACGGGCCACCGCGCCGGATCCTCCGATCGGCAGCGGCTGGGCAAAATCCCCGGATTTCCCGGCCTTCAGGCCGGCCGCAGAATCCCCCCAGGCTCTGTGTCTTTTCCGCCGCAAGCCCGCCGTCTCAAGCCCCGGTTCGGGTCGTACCGATTGCTCCGAGGTCACAGGGGCGAATAGTGATGACGAAGACGGGATTCCGCCGGCTGGTGCGCGGCCTCGTCGCCTGGGCAGCCGTGTGGAGTGGGCCGTTGGAGGTCCGTGGCCAGCAGCCCACGATCCGCCGCGAGGAACTCGAGACGGATCGCGACTCGTTCACGTTCGCCCCGACGACGGCCGGCCCTGACACGTCGATTCTCGAGGCTTCATACTCGTTCATCGACAACCGTCTGGGCCCGGAAGCCCACAGCTTCCCGGAGGTGCTGCTCCGGCGGGGCTGGGGCGAGAAGGTGGAGTTCCGCCTCGGGTTCAACTACGAGGCCGGCGGACCGGGCACCGTTTCGGGCAGTGAGTTCGGCGGGGAAGACATCGAGACCGAGAACGAGAGCCGCATCCTGTACGGCACCAAGGTGGAGACCACCGAGCAGGACGGCTGGCTGCCCCGGTCGGCCGCCATCCTCCAGGGCTACACGCCCGTGTCCGGGCCGTCGAACAAGTCGACGCTCGTGTGCGGCGAGGCATGGGGATGGCGGTTCGCGGGGGGCTGGGAGTGGACGACGGCCATGCGCTACGGCACCGGCTTCGAGGAGACGGATGCCTTCAGCCAATGGGCGCCGTCGAGCGTGATCAAGGTCCCCGTCGGCGCGCGGTGGAACGCGCATGTCGAATACTTCGGCATCTTCTCGACCGGCAAGGAAATCCCGCTCAACATCCAGTACGCCAGTTGCGGTGGCCACGTCCTGGCGACGGAAGACCTCGAGATCGGCCTCCGCGTGGGCTGGGGACTCAACGAGACGACGCCGGCGTTCTTTTCCAACGTGGGCGTCGGCTGGCGATACTGACGAGTGGCGACGAAACCCGGCGCAAGGCCATGCACTTTCCGCCATAAGCGGCCGATTGGCCCCGGCAGCATGGCGTCCTTATTCTGACTCCCATGATAGCCTTCGATGATTTCGATGCCTGGGCGGATGCCATCAGCGGCGCCAACCTCCGGCTCGTCTGCGATGTGGTCGAGAACCCCCGCTGGACGCTGGGCGTCGTCCCGCTGGGCGACGTCCTCCTGCAGGTGGCGGAAGAGGGCGGCGGCAATCTTTGTTTCGGCGCGAACACGCACCCCGGGCCGACGGTCTTCCTGCCGCTCACCCATGCGCGGGCGCACGTCGCAAACGCCGAGCCGCTTGACGACGATGCGTTGTTCATCATCCCCCGCGCGGCGGACTTTCGGATCCAAGTCAGGCGCTCCGCCCATGCGTGGTGCTCGATCGCCCTCCCGATGGACTGCCCCGTCTCCACTCCCGCGCTGCCGGTGAGTGGCCGGGTCGCCTGCCATCCGGGTTCGGTGCCGCGGCTGCGAAACCTCGTGCAGCGCATCGCCGGCGCGGTCATGGACAGGCCGGCCGAAAGCGCAGCCCATCGCGCCGCCGGCCTCGACCTGATCGCCGCCGTGACCGCCTGCCTGCCCGCACCGCAGCCGGCCCGTCCGATCACGGGCCGGCCGCGGCTCGATCGCGCCGCGATCGTGCGTGAGGCGATGGCCGTGATCGAAGCCGCGCCGACGCCGCCGACCGCCCGCAGCCTTGCCGCCCGGATCGGCGTCACCGAGCGGACGCTGCTGCGGGCGTTCCGTGAAACCTACGGCGTGCCACCCAAGCAGTACCTGATGTTCCGCGTGCTGCACGACGTGCGCCGCGTTCTGCGGGCCGGGGCACCGCTCGACCAAACAGTGGCCGACGTGCTCACGCGGCACGGGATCTGGGAGTTCGGCCGCTTCGCGGCCCGGTATCGCCGGCAGTTCGGCGAACTGCCCTCGGAAACCCTGCGGCGGGCGCGGGCCTGACGCCCGCGACCGCCCGCGTTGACCGCCTCAGCGGCCCGAGCCGGCTCCCGCCGTCACCGCCTCCATCACGCGGTTGAGGTTGAAGCTGCCCGGCTTCTGCCGCGGCGGAAACTCCCGAAAGCTCTGCAGCCACTCGCCGACGTACGCCGCGGCCGGCGCGATGGCGAACATGTGCTCGAGGTACCAGCGCTGGTAGTCCATGCCGATGTCCTGCGCGAGCTCGAACGGGTCCATCCGCAGGTTCACGAGCGTCGGGGCCCGGAGTTCCACGAACGGCTGCTGCCACACGTGCATGCCGTGGGCCCGCTGCTCGAGGAACGTGACCTTCCAGTTCTCGTACCGCAGCGCCGCCACGCTGCCGTCGTCGGTCCAGTAGATGAAGTCCTTCCGCGGCCAGGCCGCCGCGCCGCGGAGGGCGGGACCGAGATCGTAGCCGTCGAGGTGCACCTTGTAGGTGCGATCGCCGATCTGGCGGCCCTTCTTCAGGTCCTCCTTCGCCGTCGTGTCGCCGGCGGCGGCACAGAACGTGGTGAGCATGTCCTCATGGGCGGCGATGTCGTTGATCACCGTGCCCGGCTTGATCACGCCCGGCCAGCGGATCGCGCACGGAACGCGATAGCCCCCCTCCCACTGCGTGTTCTTCTCGCCGCGGAACATCGTCGTGCCGCCGTCTGGCCAGGTGAACGCCTCCGCCCCGTTGTCGGTGGAGTACATGATGATCGTGTTCTCGGCGAGCCCCAGCTCATCGAGCTTGGCGAGGATCTCACCCACCTGCCGGTCGTGCTCCACCATGCCGTCGGCGTAGATGCCGAGCCGGGTCTTCCCCGCCACGCCCTGCTTGAGGTGCGTGAAGATGTGCATCTTGGTGGAGTTCCACCAGACGAAGAACGGCTTGCCGGACTGCTTGGCCTTCTCCATGAAGGCGACGGTCTTGGCATTCACCTCCTCGTCGATCGTCTCCATCCGCTTCTTGGTCAGCGGGCCGGTGTCGGTGATCGAGCCGTTGGCGAAGGAGTGGATCACGCCCCGCGGGCCGAACCGCTTCTTGAACTCGGGATTCTGCGGATAGTCGGGGTGCTCCGGCTCCTCCTCCGCATTGAGGTGGTAGAGGTTGCCGTAGAACTCGTCGAAGCCGTGGCTGGTGGGCAGCATCTCGTCACGGTCGCCGAGATGGTTCTTGCCGAACTGGCCGGTCACGTAGCCCCGGGCCTTGAGCAGCGTGGCGATCGTGGGATCTTCCTTGCGCATGCCCTCCGGGGCCCCGGGCAGGCCGACCTTCGTCAGCCCGGTGCGGATCGGCGACTGCCCGGTGATGAACGCCGCCCGTCCGGCGGTGCAGCTCTGCTGGCCGTACCAGTCGGTGAACAACGCCCCCTCGCGGGCGATGCGGTCGATGTTCGGCGTCTTGTAGCCCATCATGCCGAGGTTGTAGGCCCCAACGTTGAACTGGCCGATGTCGTCCCCCCAGATGACGAGGATGTTGGGCTGCCGGGCCGGCTCCGCCGCGGAGGCGTGCGCGACGAGACCGATGGCCGCGACCACCAGCGCGATGGCGACTGGGCTGCGGAGACCGTGGGCGAGGCGGGGCAGATGCATGTCGAAGAATCTCCAAGGGGAAACCGTCACCGGCGGACCGGTTCGAATATGGTACCGCGGGCGGGCCGTGCAATGCACAAACCGCCAGAAGCGGCGGAGGGCACCGTCAACGCGTTGTCGCCCGTTGCCGTCACGTCGTCGAGCTCCACGAACACGTCCACCTGCTGGCCGACGAACAGCCCCGGCGCATCGTCTTCCACCGCGTACACGACCTGCAGGACGCGGGTGTCGACTCGTTCGCGGTTGTCGCCCGTGAGCGACTGCTTCGGGACGACATAGGGTTCCACACGCACGAATCGGAGCCGATAGGATCGGCCGGCATCGCCGCGCGGGTGAGCCCGTGCTCTCGCGGTCTTGTCGAATCGCGGGATCTCACTTTCATCGAAGTCGGCCCGCACGCAGAGCGGCTGCACCCGTCCCAGCACCATGAGCCGCTGGCCGGCTGCGGTGCCAACCTGCTCCCCGGCCCGGACGTCGACCTTGAGCACGTCGCCGTCGATCGGCGACGTCACCGTGAGCCGTTCGATCTCGGTGCGGGCCTGCTCGACCTGGGCCCGTGCCCGCCTGACGGCGCTCTCGGCGACGGCGATATCCTCCTTCCATGCGCCGGCCTTGAGCAGCGTATCGTCCGCCGTGGCAGCGGCGAGCCGCTGTCGCGCCTGCTCGAGTTCCGCCCGCCGCGAGATCAGCTCGGCCTCGGGCACCGTCCGCGCCTCGGCGAGCCGCGCCGTTCGGCGGTATGCATCCTCGGCCGCCACCATCGCTGCCCGAGCCTCGCTGACCCGCGCCTCGCTCGCCGGCACCTCTTCGGGCCTGGGGAGCGATCGGAGGCGGTGGAGATGCGCCTCGGCATCGGCGAGGCCGGCTTCACGGACGGCCAGTTCCGCGGAGGCCTGTCGCGTGTCGATGCCGAACAGCGGCGTGCCCACCGCTACGCGATCGCCGGCCGACACATGGACCCGCTCCACCACGCCGGAGACGTGCGTGCCGACGACCACGTCCTCGGTGATCGGTTCGACGATCCCCGCGGCGGCGAGCGTGCGTGAAAAAGGGGCCATCACCGGCGGGATCGGCGGCGCGGCCTTGGGGAGCGGCTGGTTGGCCCGGTAGACGTGCCAGCTCGCGTAGCCCGCGGAACCGAGGGCCAGCAAAGGCAGAAGCAGAGATCCGATCTTGCTGCTCATGAGTGTGACTCCCGGAAATCGGCAGCGGCCGAGACGCCCGTCACGCGGCCGTCACCCATCTCGATGATGCGGTCGCCGTATCCGTAGACCCGGCTGTCGTGGGTGACGACGATCACCGCCCGATCCGCATCCAGGCTCACGCGCCGCAAAAGTTCCATGACGGTGCGGCCGGAATCGGCGTCGAGGGCCGCCGTGGGCTCGTCGCAGACCAGGAGCCGTGGACGATGAACGAGCGCCCGGGCGATCGCGACACGCTGCTGCTGGCCGCCGGAGAGCTGGGCGGGACGGGCGTCCGCCTTGCCGCCGAGCCCCACGGCGGCGAGCAACTCGCGGGCCTCGCGAATGGCGTCGCTCCGGCGCCTGCCTTGGACCAGGAGCGGGAGGCAGGCGTTCTCGGCCGCCGTCAGCGCCGGAAGCAGATTGTACTGCTGAAAGACGAAGCCGATCATCCGCGCCCGAAAGGCGACGAGCGCATCCCCGCGCAGATCGCCCAGTCGTCGGTCGAAGATCCGGACCTCGCCGGAAGTGGGTTCGAGCAGGCCTGCGACGATCGAGATCAGCGTCGTCTTGCCGCAGCCCGAAGGGCCGACCAGGAGCGTGATCTCTCCCGGGGCGACCTCGACGTCGACCCCGTGGAGGACCTGCACCCGCGTGTCACCCGAACCGAAGAACTTCGTGACGCCCGTGCAGGCAACGGCGGCGCGGCTGGCGGAATTGGCTATCAAGGAAACACCCGTGACTACTTGAAAACGATCGCCGGCTCCAGCGTCCAGACACGGCGGATGCTGACGACGCTGGCGAGGAACATGATCACCACCACGGCGCCGGCGGTGCCGATGGCCACCTGCCAGGGCAGGAAGAATCCGCGGAGGTGGTAGATGTCTTTGGTGACCTCGAAGAACACGCTGGCGGCCCCCATGCCCAGCGCGTAGCCGAGCCCGCCGACGACGCCCGCCTGGAGCAGGATCATGACGAGAATCCGTTTGTTGGTGACGCCCATGGCCTTGAGCGCCCCGAACTGCTTCAGATTCTCGAGCGTGAACAGATAGAAGGTCTGGCCGGCGATCGCCGTTCCCACGATGAAACCGAGGGCCACGGTGATCCCGAAGTTCACGGGGATGCCGGTGGATCGCATGTAGTAGCCGATCGTCAGCCACACGAACGACCGCGAGTCGTACGCCGCGAGCCGGGTTCGCTCACTGATGCGCCGGCAGACATCACCCGGATCGGCACCGGGATGGGCGTCGGCGACGATGAAGCCGAGGGTATTCCGTTCGTGTGGCACATACTGCAGCGCCTGGCTGTAGCGGCAGTACATGACGGGAAACGTCTGGAACGGCGCGGCGACCCGGCAGATGCCCACGACCACCACGCGGCGATCGTTCATTTCGAGCGTCTTGCCGAGCGCGACCGGCTCGCCCGGAAACAGATAGCTGAACCCTGCATCGTCGAGGATCACCCCGTCCGGCCGCCGTAGATCATGCCACGACCCGAGCAGCATCTGCTGGGGGGCCCCGGCAAAGCTGTCGTCATCGAGGCCCATGACGATGGCGGTGCGGTAGCGGCCATCGGCGGTGCGGACCCGGCCGAGCGACTTCGAGAGCCGTGCAGCCCAGCGCACCCCGGGCACGCTCCGTACCCGGTGAAGATCGGTGTCCGAGAGCGGCTCGATCTCGTCGACGCTCTGCAGCTCCGGGTCGCAGATCCAGATGCCGGCGTCGCGCACGTCGAGAATCTGGCTGGCGGTGCGGAGCATGAGCCCGCAGAAGATGCTCACCTGGTGCGACATGAGCATGCTGGCGAAGGCCACGCCGAACACGAGGCCCAGGTATTTGGCCCGGTCTCCCATCAGCATTTTGAGGGCAACCCAGCCCATGGGTCGGTTCCTAGGCGATGTGGTGGGGGCCAGCCGCCAGCCGGTGCAGGGCTGCGACGGCAGCCTCGGGCGCCTCGAGCGGCGCCAGGTGTCCACACGACGGCACGATCTCGAGCGTGGCTCCCGGCGCGAGCCGTGCGAACCCGCGCATGCGATCGACGGGATAGAGCCTGTCTTCTGCGCCCATGAGAATCGTGGTCGGCACCGCAAGCTTCGGCAGCACGTCCTCGAGCCCTGGAAATCGGGCCAACACCGTCCGCACCGTGGTGGCCGCCGCGCGGCGGTCGAAGCTTGGGAACGCTGACACGAACTCCCGGATCCGCTCCGGATGCATCTGCCATGCAGCCGGCGAGACCATCGAGCCCGCGACGCCTTTGCCCCAGAAACGGCTCGCGCCAAACCACCGGGTGCCGAACACCTCGAAGGCATGCCCGCCGAGGCTTGGCCCGAGCGGCGCATTCATGATCAGCACGCCATTCACGCGATCGGCCGCCTTCGCCCCCACGTGGGCGGCGATTTGCCCTCCCCACGAGCATCCCGCGATGAACGCCTTCCCGATGCCGAGGGCGTCGAGCAACTCGATCACGACGGCGGCGTAGGTGTCGGCCTGCACCTCGCCGCGCGGCGGATCGCTGCGGCCGAAGCCCGGTCCGTCGATCCGGACGGTGCGCCAGCCGCCGCCGAGCAGCCGGCAGACGTGCGTGTACAGGCGTCGGTCACTGAACAGGGACGGCCAGAGAACGACCGGTGTTCCCGTTCCCTCGTCGGAAAGCGAGATCGCCCCCACCCGGGTCGTCACGTGGCGTTCTCCGGTCGATGGAGTCATGCTCGCTGCCTCTTTCGTGTGACGTTCTCTTCGCTCAGTACAGCATCTTGATCTGGACGATCGCAGGTGTTCCCCGGATCTCGAACTCGGCATCCTTGTACCGCGGCGGACCGACCATCGAGTGCGGCACGTTGTTCGACGTCGCGTACCCTTCGAGCGGTATGCCCAGAAAATTGCTGTCCATTTTTCCGTTCCCGTTCTCGTCGTGCATCACGGATACCGCCAACCGCCTCTCCGACGCCGGAACCTCGACGTCGACCTCAGCCTGACCGCCCCGGATCGCGACCTCGGCAATCTTGAGCGTCTTTTGTTTTTCCGCAGGGAATCCGTCGCCTTGGTTCCAGACGTAGGCCAGGATTTTTCCATGGGCGGACCTGAGCGCCTCGACACGCACCTTCAGAATCGCCGATCGGCTCGCCGGCTCGCCGGCATTCAGGCCCCATGCGAACACAACAAGCGTCGTCACGATCCCGACGTGGCACATCCGTTTGCACGCTTTCATGACACACTCCTTGGGTGAGGGAATACAGGGCTCTCAAAGTTCGAATCCAACCGCTTTTGTCGAATCACAGATGGATGACCTTTTGCTGTCGCAGAAACTTCTCGAAGGTGACGGTCTCGCCAAGCCACGTCCGAAGTTGATCCGGCTGCCCATCGAAATCGACTCGATTGTGCCACGCCAGTTGCTCGGCGAATTCCTCGTTGATCCACCGCATGACCCAGCGTGGCACCCGATACCATTTCGCCCGACGGCCTGTCACGCGCGCGTAGACCTGCTTCATCTCCGCCACGGTCAAACGGTCTCCGATCAGGTCAAAGTGCTTCCCAGAGCAGGCGAACGGGGCCTGCAAAATCTTCACGCAGGCCTTTCCGATGTCGGCTGTGGCCACCATCGGAAAGGAAACGTGGCTGGCGAGTGAGCCCGCAAGGATCGGCAGCGTCTGGGATCCGCCCATCTTGGGATCGAGAATATTGTCCATGAACCAGACCGTGCCGAGCGTCGTGAAGGGGAGCGGTCCGAGCCGCAGTCGATCGGCGATGCGCTGCTTTGACTCGAAGTGCGCGATGCCGTCATACGTGCGTGCCCGAGCCATGATCGATTGCACGACATGACGGACGCCGTTCTCCTCGGCGGCCGCGAAAAGGTTCTCGGCTTGCCGCAGTTCGCCCTCGGCCCCGACACCACGTTCCCAGTAGTTCTGCACCGAAAAAACAGCGTCTACGCCCTTCATGATCGGGTGAAGCGATGCCGCCTGGCTCAGGTCGCCACCGACGACCTGAGCTCCCAGGCGGTCCAATTCTTGGGCTGCGGCGGCCTGAGGCGATCGGGTCAACGCGAGCACCTCGAAGCCATGCGACAAGAGAGCGCGCGAGACTGCGCCGCCTTGCCGCCCGGTGGCGCCACAAACGAGCACGCGGCGGAAAGCGTTCATCGGGAATCCTGTTTCACCGTGGTCCGCTTCTTGTCGACTGTCAGGACGATCTTTCCGATCGTCGTTCGGGCCTCCATCGCCGCGTGCGCTTCTGCGGCCTTCTCAAGCGGGAGCTCGAGGCCCACGATTGGTGTCAGGGATCCCGAAGCCACCATCGCGTAGAGCCGGGCGAGCGTGGCCTGAAACAGGCCCGGAACGGCCATGACCGTGTCGAGATGGAAGCCGCTTACCGTGAGCGATCGCTTCATGAGCGCGTGTGATGCGACCGTCAAAGGCTTACCGGACGCGACGCCGAAGCTGACAAGACGACCGAACGGGGCTAGCGAAGCGAGCAGCGCCGACGCGACGTCACCGCCGATACTGTCGAGCACCACATCACAGCCACGGCCGTCCGTGGCCTCACGCAGTCGATCGCCCAGCCCTGCGTTCGCGGTGTCGATGCATACGTCAGCTCCGAGCTGGCTGGCATGTTCGAGTTTGCGTGGCGAGCTGGCGAGCGCGATGATTTTCCCGGCATGGAAGAGGCGGGCCAGTTGGATGGCGAGGCCACCAACGCCACCGGCCGCCGCCGTCACGGCGATCGAATCACCCGGCTTGAGCCGCGCGAGCGACTCCAGCACGTGGAGGGCCGTGGCGGCCTGGTTCGGAACGGCCACGGCCAACGACGCGTCCAGCCGATCGTCGATCCGCGCGACCAGACTCGCCGAGATGGTGCAAAACTCCGCGTACCCGCCGGAGCGGGTCTCGATCACGCCGGCGACCCGATCGCCGAGCGTTACGGACGAGACATCCGCCCCGAGAGCGGTGACCCGCCCCACAATCTCCGCGCCCGGAACGAAGGGGAGCGGGGTCGCGTCGAGATAGAGCCCACGGCGGCGACCGAGATCGGAGAAATTGACCCCCGCAGCTTCGACCGCGACGACCACCTCGCCGGGGGCCGGCGAGGGGCGGGGCAGATCGACGAGTTCCATGACCTCGGGGCCGCCCAGGCGTTCGTAACGGATGGCTTTCATGTCATTTGTCGGCTGGAAACAGGCTTCTAGGGGGGCGGCGCGTCGCCCTGCCTCATGTTGACACCGTACACTTTGACAACGGAAGTGGACGGTGTCAACATGAGTTGATGAGCCAGACACGCGCGGCGTATCACCACGGGGATCTGCGTAACGCGCTGATTGCATCCGCGGTGCGACTGATTGAGCAGGGTGGCGAGGCCGCCTTCAGCCTCCGGGAAGCAGCCCGCGACGTGGGCGTCTCCGCGAATGCGGCCTACCGTCATTTCGACGACAAGTCGGCCCTCCTCACCGCTGCCGCGGCCGGCGGACTCGAGCAGCTGGCAAGCCGGATGCTGAAAGCGATGGAGCGCGCCACCAAGAGCGGGGGAAACGAGAGGCCGGCGATCGCGCGGTTCAAGGCCGTCGGGCGGGCGTACGTCGAGTTCGCGATGGCGCACCCGAAACTCTTTCGCCTCATGTTTAGCGGGAGCGGCGTCGCATGCCTGGCCGCCAACGCCGCCGGTTTGGCGACCCCGGCGCCGTGGGAGCTGCTCAGCCGCGCGCTCGACGCGCTCGTTGCCGACGGTCTGCTGCCCGCCAGCCGGCGGGAAGGAGCGGAACTCAAGGCGTGGAGCGTCGTCCACGGCTTTGCGTCGCTGGCGCTCGCCGGCCATGACGCCGTTCCGACGGGGCGGCGGCGGCACGCGGCCCTCGAGTCTGCCCTCGAGTTCGGGGTGCTGGGGCTGTGTGCGCCGGCGCTCGAGAACCGCACGTCCCGGTCCAGCTGACAGCGAGTCTTGGTTCAGCGTGAACTGGAATCGCCTGGGCAGGACCCAAGAGAGCAGGGGACGGCGTCCAGGACCCGGCCACGGCGGCCACCGCGGCGTGACGAGGCCGACGCGCGCGTCACGCCAGCGTCACGGCGTGCTTCTCGAGCAGGGCGAGCGGCACGATCGCGAGCGTCTTCTCATGCGTCGCTTCGAGGACCACCGGCGGCGCCCGGCCGGCCTGTGCCGCCTCCAGCCACCGGCTCGCGCACAGGCACCAGCGGTCGCCGACCACCAGGCCGGGAAAGCCCCACTGCGGCTGCGGCGCGACCAGGTCGTTGCCCGCCTGCACCGTGAACTCGAGAAAGTCCTTCGTCATCACGGCGCAGACGGTGTGCACGCCCGCGTCGTCGGGGCCGGTGCGGCAGCAGCCGTCGCGAAAGAAGCCGGTGAGCGGCTCCCGGGAGCAGGCGACGAGCGGCCCGCCACGGACGTTGCGGTCGGTGTCACGGGGCGGGCGGTCGAAGGCGATCATGCGTGGCTTCCACTGGCGGTGGCGAACGTGCGGCGGTCGGGCACCCCCGGCCACCACCGGTATGATGACGGCTGCCGCGGCCGCGGCCAACACCGCGAGTTTCCCCCGTCAACGCCCATGCTCAGCCTGCACGCCCCCACTTCCGCCCGCTGGCTGGCCCAGGTCGATGCCGGCCTCGACGAGATCCTCGTCGATCACGCCCACTGCGAGAAGAAGGCGGCGGGCGTGGCGATGAACCTGCTGTTTTCCTACGTCGATCACACCCCGCTCGCCCGGGCGATGACCGAGATCGTCAACGAGGAACTGGAGCACTTTCGGCTCGTGCTCGACCTCCTCGAACGGCGCGGCATCCCCTTTCGGAAGCTGTCGCCGAGCAGCTATGGGCCGCGGCTGCACGAGCGGATCCGCAAGGAGGAGCCCGCGAAGGCGGTCGATCGGCTGCTGGTGGCGGGCCTGATCGAGGCCCGCAGCTGCGAGCGGTTTTCCGTGCTCGCCGATCACGTGACCGATGCGGAACTGCGCGATTTCTACCGCAGCCTGTTCGAATCGGAGGCCCGGCACCATGCCACGTACGTGCGTCTGGCCTGCGGATTCGCCCCCGAGCCGACCGTCCGGGAACGGCTTCACTGGCTGGCGGCCGAGGAGGCGGCGATCATAGACCGCGGCGACCCCGTGCCGCGGATGCACAGCTGACGAGCGGTTCGGCTTCTGGTCTCTGGAACACCCCATGACCGCGCCCCCGGCATCCACCCGCACCTGGCCCGTCAACGAGGCAATCGCCCTGGCCGCGCTCGCCGCGCTCGCCGCCTGGGCCGTGCTCACGTGGACGGGCCGCGGGGCCGCCGCGGTGGCGCTCGGGCCGCTCGACCCGGGCCGCTGGTTTCCCGATCGCGGCCTCACGTTGGCCGAGCTGCCGCTCGTCGCGGCGCTGGCCGTCGGCGGCCTGCCGCTGGTCTGGGGCCTGGCCCGAAAACTCTGCGCCGGCACGTTCGGCTCCGACCTGCTCGCCGGGATCTCGATCGTGACGAGCATCCTGCTGGGCGAGTATCTCGCCGGCGTGCTCGTGGTGCTCATGCTCTCCGGCGGCGAGGCGCTCGAAAGCCGCGCCGTGAGCCGGGCCGGCGACGTGCTCAACGCCCTGGCTCGACGGATGCCGACCCTGGCCCATCGCAAGACCGCCGCCGGCCTCACCGACGTGCCGCTGGCGGCGGTCGCCGTGGGCGACGTGATCGTCGTTCTGCCGCACGAGATCTGTCCGGTGGACGGCACCGTGGTCACCGGCCGCGGGGCGATGGACGAAAGCTACCTCACCGGCGAGCCCTACCGGATGGCGAAGGCACCGGGCTCGACCGTGCTTTCGGGCGCCATCAACGGCCAGGCCGCGCTCGAGATCCGCGCCGACCGCGTGGCCGGCGACAGCCGTTACGCCAAGATCATGGCGGTGCTCCAGGAGAGCGAGGAGCGGCGGCCGCAGCTGCGCCGCCTGGCCGACTCGCTCGGGGCGCTCTACACGCCGCTGGCGGTCGCCATCGCTGCGGCGGCCTGGTGGGCCAGCGGCTCGGCCACGCGGTTCCTCGCCGTGCTCGTCGTGGCCACGCCGTGCCCGCTGCTGATCGCGATCCCCGTGGCGATCATCGGCGCCGTCTCGCTGGCGGCGAAGCGCGGGATCGTGATCCGCGACCCGGCGATCCTCGAGCGGCTCGACACCTGCCGGACCGCGATCTTCGACAAGACCGGCACGCTCACCTACGGCACGCCGCACCTCACCGACGTGGTGCTCGTCGGCACGCTGTCCGAGGCCGACGTGCTGGCGCTGGCTGCGAGCCTGGAGGGCTATTCGAAGCATCCGCTCGCCGCCGCGGTCGTGCAGGCGGCGGCGGAGCGTTCGATCCGCCTCCTCGAGGTCGAGGAGCTCGCGGAGCGGCCGGGGCAGGGACTCACCGGCCGCGTCCAGCGGCTCAACGGCGGTGCCGAGGCGCACGCCGTCGCCATCACCAGCCGGCAGAAGCTCGCGGCCGTCGACCCGGCCGGCCTCGATCGGCTGCCGCCGGTCGCCGGTGGGCTCGAGTGTGTGGTCGTCGTGGATGGCCGCACGGAGGCCGTGCTCCGCTTCCGCGACGCGCCGCGGGCCGACGGCCGCTCGTTCGTCGGCCATCTCGGCCCCGCCCACGGCCTGTCCCGCGTGATGCTCGTCTCCGGCGACCGGGCCAGCGAGGTGCAGTGGCTCGCCGACATCGTCGGCATCCAGGAGGTGCATGCGGGCATCCAGCCGGAGGGCAAGCTGAAGATCGTCGAGGCGGCCACGGCCGAGGCGCCGACGGTGTTCGTCGGCGACGGCATCAACGACGCGCCGGCACTGGCCGCGGCCACGGTCGGGATCGCGATGGGCGCGGCCAGCGACGTGACGAGCGAGGCCGCCGGCGCCGTGGTGATGGACTCGGCGCTCGAACGGGTGGACGAGCTCTTTCACATCGGACGCCGGATGCGGTCGGTGGCCCTGCAGAGCGCCGTCGGCGGCATGGCCGCGAGCCTCGTCGGCATGGGCTTCGCGGCCGCGGGCTACCTGCCGCCGGCGGCGGGCGCCCTGCTGCAGGAGGCGATCGACGTGGCGGCGGTGCTCAATGCGCTGCGGGTGTCGTGGCGGACAGGGTCGCTGTCCGACTACGGCTGACCCACCCGTGACCGCGCGCCACCCGCGGCCCGCCTCGTGACCTGCCGGGCCGCGCCGGTCGCAGCCGCCGCGGTCGCCGAGCCGGCGACCCACATCGTGGCGCCGGCGATCGATCCGGCCAGCACGCCCATCGGCCCGGCGGGCACGCCGGCCAGCGCGAATGCGGCCGCGCTCGTCGCCAGCCCCGCCGCCTCGCCGGCCCGGCGGCTCGCCGGCCCGCTGGCTCCGCGCTGATGGGCGGTCCACTCGGCCGCGAGCGCCGCCGCCTCGGCGACGAGCGCCGCCGGCACGAGCGTTCGCAGGCCGACACGCGCGGTCGCACCCAACGCCGTCCGCGCCACGGCCGCGGCGACCCGCGCCCTCACGATCTCCACCTGGCGGCTGGCGCGGCGTCCGGTCGCACACCAGGTCGCAAAATGCTCGCAGTTGTCCACCAGCGGCGAGTAGCCCTCCCGGCCGACGTGGGCCAGCGCCCGCGCGACGACCTCCTCCGGCGGAAATACGGCCGGCGGATCGGTCGTGAGCCGCACGGGCCGGCCGGCGGCGAAGTGTTCCAGGCTCGTGCGGACGACCCGCCCGCCGCCGAACGGGTTGCGAAAGTCGTCGGGACGGGCATGCACGACGGTGCCGTCACCGACGTCGATGCCGTGGTGCATGTAGGTGACCGTGGATCCGACGATCCGCTGCTCGACTTCCAGCCGCGCCCCATGGGCCATGCGTCCGACCTCCGTGCCGACATTCTACGGCATGGGGCCCGCGGCCGTTCGCCGCCATGCAAGACAGGACGACTCGTGGGCATGCGCTGCGGCCGCGAAACGCCGTCTGCTGCGGACGGCGGCCCCCCTGCGGTTCAAACTGCAGCGGTGTTCTCCGCTTGCTCCGGCCAGCGTGCCGATACAAGATGAGGAGGTCAGAAATCCGCGGATCGGCCCCCGGGGCCCGCGCCAGGTGAGATGACCTCCGCCCCGGCGGCGAAGCGGGATCGTCCACAGGAGAATCCGATGGCCCCCAACTCCACCGGCTCTTGGGCAATCGCCCTGGGCCTGGCTCTCGGCGGCATCGCCTTCGCAGACGGGCCGCCTGCCGCGCCCGTGGCCTTCAACCGCGACATCCGGCCGCTCCTGTCGGACAACTGTTTTCACTGCCATGGACCCGACGCCAGTCATCGGCAGGCCGACCTGCGGCTTGACGACCGCGAGGCGGCCGTCGCGGCCGGCGCCATCGTGCCGGGCAAGGCGGCCAGGAGCCCGCTCATCGAGCGGGTCCGGGCCACCGCTCCCGACCTCGTGATGCCGCCACCGGAGGCGCACAAGACGCTCACTCCGGCGCAGCAGGCGCTGCTCGCTCGCTGGATCGACGAAGGCGCCGCGTACCAGAAGCACTGGGCCTACGAGCCCCCGGTGAAACCGGCCGTGCCGCAGGGGGCCCATGCGATCGACCACCTGGTCCGCCAGCGGCTGACGACGCTCGGCCTCCAGCCCTCCGCCGAGGCCGACCGGCGCACGCTCATCCGCCGGCTCGCCTTCGACCTCACCGGCCTGCCGCCGACGCCGGAGGAGGTCGATGCGTTCGTGGGCGATCCGGCTCCCGACGCCTATGGCAGGCTCGTGGAGCGGATGCTTGCCAACCCGCACTACGGTGAGCGGATGGCGATCGGCTGGCTCGACGTCGTGCGGTTCGCCGATTCGATCGGCTACCACAGCGACACCCCGCGGAACGTGTGGCCGTACCGCGACTACGTGATCAGAAGCTTCAACGACAACAAGCCCTTCGACCGGTTCACGATCGAGCAACTGGCCGGCGATCTCCTGCCCGACGCGAGCCGGGAGACGCGGATCGCGTCGGCATTCAATCGACTCCTGCTGACAACCGAGGAAGGGGGTGCCCAGGCGAAGGACTACGAGGCGCGGATGCTCACCGACCGCGTCCGGGCCGTGGGCGCCGTGTGGCTCGGCCAGACCACCGGCTGCGCCGCCTGCCACGACCACAAGTTCGATCCGATCACGATGCGCGACTTCTACTCCCTGGGCGCCTTCTTCGCCGACATCGACGAACCCGCGATCGGAAGTCGCGGCAACGGGACCCTGGTCGCACCCCCGGAGGACCTGGAAAAGCTGGCCACCCTCGACGCCGCGCTGGCCGCCGCCAAGCGCCGGCTTCAGGGCGTCGTGCCCCGGCTCGACGCCCCGGACATCCTGGCCGCCGCCCAGCCGGTGGTGGACGCGGCCGAGAAGGAACGGGCCGCGTTCTTCGCCACGCTTCCCCAGTGCCTTGTCAGCAGCCGTAGGAAAACCCCGACCGTCGTCCGCATCCTGCCCCGCGGCAACTGGATGGACGAGAGCGGGGAGGTCGTGCAGCCGGCCTTCCCCGGCTATCTGCCCGCCCCGACGATCACCGGCCGCACGCCCGACCGCCTCGACCTGGCCCGGTGGCTCGTGTCCCGCGATCACCCGCTCACCGCGCGGGTGGTGATGAACCGGCTCTGGAAGCAGTTCTTCGGCGCGGGGCTGTCGCGGGTGCTCGACGATCTCGGCGGCCAGGGGGAACCGCCGGTGCATCCGGAACTGCTCGACTGGCTGGCCTGCGAGTTCATCGACTCGGGGTGGGACATGAAGCACATGGTCCGCACGATCGTGAGCAGCGCCACGTACCGACAGTCGTCCACGGCCTCGGCCGAGCGGATCGCCGCCGACCCGGCCAACCGGGAGCTGGCCCGCCAGTCGGCCTGGCGGGTGGATGCCGAGCTCGTCCGCGACGCGGCCTTGGCCAGTTCGGGTCTGCTCGTGCGCACGATCGGCGGCCCGAGCGTGAAGCCCTATCAGCCTGACGGCTACTGGGAGAACCTCAATTTTCCGCCCCGCAACTACCAGGTCGACACCGGCGCCAAGCAGTATCGCCGCGGCCTCTACACCTGGTGGCAGCGGTCGTTCCTCCATCCCAGCATGCTCGCCTTCGACGCCCCGAGCCGCGAGGAGTGCTGCGCGGAACGCCCGCGGTCGAACATTCCCCAGCAGGCGCTCGTGCTCCTCAACGACCCGACCTACGTGGAGGCGGCCCGCGCTCTCGCCGCGCGGATCATCGCCGCGGGCGGTTCGGCGCCCGAGGAGCGGATGGCCTGGGCCTGGCGGCAGGCGCTCCAGCGGCTGCCGCGGGTCGAGGAACTGGAGACGGTGATGCCGCTCTATCGGCGGCAGCTCGCCGCCTACCAGGCCGATCAGGCCGCCGCAGCCAGCCTGACGAAGGTGGGCCTCGCGCCGCCGCCGACCGGCATCGACGCCGCCGAACTCGCCGCCTGGACCCACGTGGCCCGCGTGCTCCTCAACCTCCACGAGACGATCACCAGGAATTGAGACATGACCATGGAAGACCTGCATGGCGCACTCGCCCGCCGCGCGTTCCTCGGCCGGGCAGCCCATGGGCTGGGAGCGGTGGCCCTCGCGTCACTGGCCGGCCCGTCGGCGTCGGCCGCGCCGCTCGGCGGCGTGCTCTCCCCGCCGCCACTGCCGCAGCGGGCCAGGCGGGTGATCTGGCTGACGATGGCCGGCGGCCCGTCGCAATTCGAGACCTTCGACCACAAGCCGGAGCTCGCCCGGCTCCATGGCCAGCCGATGCCCGAGAGCCTGACCAAAGGGCAGCAGCTCGCCCAGTTGCAGGGTAAGGAACTCGTCTGCTTCGGGCCCCAGCATCCGTTCAAGCCGATGGGGCCTGACGGCACCCAGATCTGCGAACTTTTTCCGCACATCGGCTCGGTGCTGGGCGACATCTGCCTGATCCGCTCGATGCAGACCGACGCCATCAACCACGACCCGGCCCACATGTTCATGAACACGGGCTCCCAGATCGCGGGCCGCCCGAGCATGGGCGCGTGGGTCACCTACGGACTGGGCAGCGAGTCGGCCGACCTGCCCGGGTTCGTCGTGCTCACGTCGCTGGGGAAAGGGGGCCAGAACCAGCCGATCGCCGCCCGCCAATGGTCGAGCGGCTTCCTGCCCAGCCGCTATCAGGGCGTGCAGCTGCGGAGCAAGGGGGACGCCGTGCTCTATCTCGGCAATCCGCCGGGCGTCACCCGGGACCGCCAGGGGCTCGACATCGCCGCGGTCAACGCCCTCAACGCCCAGCATGACTCGCTCACGGGCGATCCCGAGATCGCCACCCGGATCGCGCAGTACGAGATGGCCTTCGCCATGCAGGCCAGCGTGCCCGAGTTGATGGACGCGACCGGCGAGACCGAGGCCACGCTCGACCTCTACGGCTGCCGGCCCGGTGACGGGTCGTTCGCCGCCAATTGCCTCCTCGCCCGCCGCCTGGCCGAGCGGGGCGTACGGTTCATCCAGCTTTATCACAAGGACTGGGACCACCACGGCGGCGTCAAGGAAGGCGTGCGGCTCAAGGCTTTGGAAGTCGACCGGGCGTGCATGGCCCTGATCACCGACCTCAAGCGGTGCGGCCTGTTCGACGACACGCTCGTGGTGTGGGCCGGCGAGTTCGGCCGCACGCCGATGTCGCAGGGGAGCAACGGCCGCGACCATCACAACAAGGCGATGAGCGTGTGGCTCGCTGGGGCGGGCGTGAAGCGGGGCCTCGTCCACGGCGCGACCGACGAACTCGGCTACCAGGTCGCGGAGGGGGGCTGCACGGTCCATGATCTGCACGCCACGATGCTCCAGCAGCTCGGCATCCGCCACGACGCATTCAGCGTCAAGTTCCAGGGGCTCGACGCCAAGCTCACCGGCGTCGAAGGGGCCCGTGTGCTCACGGAGATTCTCGCCTGATGCCGCGGCCTGTTCGGCGCCGATGTCACGGTGCCAGGTCGAGGCACATGAGGGTCGCGTCGTTGCGGACGTAGAGCCGCCCTGCGGCGAGCGCCGGCAAGGCCCGCAACGTGCCCGGCAGCGGCCGGCAGCGGCCGAGCACTTTCACGCCGGCCGGCGTGGCCTGCAGGAGTTGGAGCTCACCGTCGGTCTTGGCGGCGAGCAGCTTGCCGTCGGCGGCGATGAGCGTGCCGTAGCCGAAGTTCCGCTCCCGCCAGAGGACGCGGCCGGTCTGCGGATCGGCGCAGACGAGATCGGCGGGGGGCACGTCGTCGCGGCCGTCGATGCCGTAGAGATGCCCGGCGACGAGCAGCGGCGTGCAGTATTGCGTCGCCAGCGGCTCCTCCCCCTGCCACTGCGGCCGCACCGCGGTGGCATCGAATGCCGCGCACACGCCGCCCACGCCGTAGGCGGCCGTGACGAACAGCCGGCCGTCCGGCAGGACCACCGGCGTGGCGGCGTTGACCGTCGGCCCCCGCTTGCCGAAGGGAAACTGCCAGCACACGTCGCCGCGCGACGCCTCCAGCAGCAGGCAGGCGGCCCGCGTCACCGCCAGCACGTGCGGCCGCCCGGCGACGTCCACGGCGACCGGGGCGGAGTAGCTGGCGGCCTCGGCAGTCCGCTGCCAGACGGTGGCACCGGTGCGGCGGTCGAAGGCCACGATGCCCGCGTCCGCGCGGCCGCCGACGTTCACGACCACGAGGTCGCCGACGACCAGCGGCGTGGAGCCCGCGCCGAAGTAGCCTTCGGCCGCGGCGAACTCGCGGTGCGTCCGCCGCGACCAGGTCGTCTTGCCCGTCGCCAGGTCGTGACAGGCGAGCACGCCCTGGGCGCCGAAGGTGAACACGCTCCCGGCGTGGATCAGCGGCACGCACAGCGGCCCGTCGCCGCCACCGACCTGGGGCTGGAACGTCGTCGGCTCGTCGGCCGTCCAGAGGGAGCGACCGGTGGTCACGTCGACGGCCTCGACGATCTCCAGGTCGCCCCGGCGGTGGAAGAGAACGGCCCGGTCGCCGACGACGGCGAGGCCGGCGTAGCCCGCGCCGACTTCCTTCCTCCAGCGGACGGGCGGACCCGCCTCCGGCCAGCGGTCGGCCAGCCGCTCATCGGCGGCGGCGCTGCCGGTGCGGTCGGGCCCCAGAATCTGCGGCCAGTCGCCGCCGCGGGCGGGCTGACATGCCGTGATGACCAGCCCGACGATTACGATTCTCAAAAGCGGCATCACATCCACCCGCATCACGACTGGTGCGCGCCACGAAATGCCACGGCACCCGCGGCCAGCCCGGCGGCTTGGAGCATGGTACACGGCAGGCCGCCCGCGCACCGTGCGTTGCCGGCCCGCTGAACAGGAAATCCACAGCTCCAAGAAGCACCGGGTGGAAACCCGGGGACTCCGGGAACGAAAACCAACCCGCCTTCCATGCCGCACGACGGCACGCGCTTCCCCGCGTCGAACCGGCAGCGCATGGCACGCGGGAAGGCATGCAACCCGGAGTCCCCCGGCTTCCGCCGGGGGCTTTTTGTGTGAGCGTCAGGCCCGGAGGGCCGGGTTGAAACCATCGGGCGCAGGCCCGCCAAGCGAACCGCGGCACGACGCCGCGGGTTCGCGTACACCATCCTCCCCGGCTTCCGCCGGGGGCTTTTTGTGTGAGTGGCGCGTGGCCGGCAAGAAGCCCCGGGTGGAAACCCGGGGACTCCGGGCACGAAAACCAACCCGCCTCCCATGCCGCACGACGGCACGCGCTTCCCCGCGTCGAACCGGCAGCGCATGGCACACCGGATTGGATCGGGGCGCCTTAATCGGCCCGACCCCGCTGGCGGTAGTACTTGAGGCCCGGCACGAAGAAGCAGGCGGCGCTCACCAGCCCGAAGATCACGTGCTGGTAGGTCGGCACGACGCACATCACCAGCGCCGTGGCGAACAGGACCGCGGTCTGGATATAGAAGGCGCCGGAGAGGATGCCAGCCTTGGCGAAGAACACGATCCCCGCCAGCAGCGCGAGCACCGGAGAGAGCGTGAGCACCTCCAGGCGGATCAGGTCCTCGACCCAGAAGAGCATCACGCTGCCGAGCACGCTGCCGCCCCAGATGTGGGCGATCTGCCGCTCCACGGCGGTGACCGGGCCGGTGCGATGCCGCAGCGCCCAGAAGATCGGGGCCCACAGGGCGAGCCCGCCGCCCCAGAGGACGAGATACGGCCAGCGGGTGGTCACGCCCTGCCAGGCGAGCAGGTCGGTGGTCACCGACAAGGCCAGGATCACGACGGAGTGCCACATCCACAGCAGGCCCCAGTTCTCGAGCACGACGGCGTGGTGCGTCTCGCGGAACAGCCGGGCGAAGACGTCGGAGAAGCCGCCGCCGCGGGCGGCAACGGGCTCGCCGGCTAGAAACGACCGCAGATCCGCGGCCAGGCCGGCGGCGGAGTCGTACCGCAGGTCCTGCGGCTTCTGCAGCGACTTCAGGGCGATCATCTCCAGATCACGATCGACGCCGCGGTCGAGCGACCGGGGCACCGGAGGATCCGACTCGAGCACGGCCAGCAGCGTGTCCATCGGGGTCGCCGCCTGGAACGGCGGCCGGCCGGTGAGCATCTGATAGAGAATCGCGCCCAGGCTCCACACGTCGCTCGTCGGGCCGACGTCGCCGCGGCTGCCCGCGGCCTGTTCCGGCGACATGTAGCAGGGCGTGCCGAGGATCGCGCCGGTGTGCGTGACCGAGGCATCCCCTTCGAGCCGTTTCGCAAGGCCGAAGTCGGAGACGTGCGGCTCGCCGAGGGCGTCGATGAGGATGTTGGACGGCTTCAGGTCGCGATGCAGCACGCCGCGGTCGTGGGCGGCCTGGACGGCGTCGGCCACCTTGGCCACGAGCGTCGCGGCCTCGCGGGGCGGCAGCCGACCGCCGGCCAGCCGCCGGGAGAGCGTCGTGCCCTCCACGAACTGCATGCTGTAGAAGGGGTGTCCGTCGCACTCACCGACCTCGAAGATCGACACGATTCCGGGGTGGTCGAGCCGGGCGGCCGCCTCGGCCTCGCTGCGGAAGCGGGCCAGGTCGGCGGGGCTGGCGAGATCCCGCCGGAGCAGCATCTTCAGGGCCACCGTTCGCGCCAGGCTTTTCTGCGTCGCGCGATAGACCACGCCCATGCCGCCACGGCCGATCTCCTCGTGCAGCTCATAGTCACCGAAGGCGGCGGGGAGCGGCGTGCTGCCGGGCAGGAATCCGCCGGTCGGCGCGGACCATGAACCCTGCGACGGCGGCTCGGCGGCACCGGCTCCGCCGCGCTCGAAGATCGTGGACTCTTCAGCGACCGCGTCGACCATCGACATGGCGGCAAACAACTCCCGCAACTGCCCCGCCAGGTCGGGATGCGCCGTGGCCAGCGCTTCCAGGCGGGCCTGCGCCGCCGCCCCGCGCGTCTCGGAAAGCTCGTCGAGCAGCGCGGCCAGCCGGTCCTCCTGCTCCGGTGTAAGCGGGGCGTCGATCGCGAGCGGGCGACCTGGCGTCGTCGTTGGCATCGGCGGAGAACCCCGGGAAGTCCTGGTATCGTAGTCCCGTGACGATCGGCGGCGATGCCTGCAATCGCGGGCCCCCATGCCTCGGCACCACGCGATGCGGTGTCTGCGGCCCGGGAGGCTGCGTGGGCCTCGCAGCCGACTACTCCAACAGCGACCGCAGCCGCCGCATGGCCCGCAGGTAACGCATGCCGGCGGCGGGCTTCGACAGCCCGAGCGCCTCGGCGGCCTCGGCGGTGGACAGGTGCTCGAAGTGCCGCAGGAGCACGATCTGGCGATCCATGTCGTCGAGGGCCTCGACCGCGGCCGCGAACCGCCGCTCGAGCTCGTGCCAGGTGGCCGCCGCGGCCGGCGTCAGCTCCCGGTCGGCGACGATGCCGGCCAGTTCGGCGCCGGACCGGTCGTCGTCCGTGGCGAGGGGCACCTCGCGATCGACGCTCCGGCTGGCGGCGACGCGGTGCCGACGATGCGCGTCGATCAGACGGTCGCGGGCCATGTGCCGCAGCCAGAGCTGGAACGGCATGGTGGGGTTCGTGAGATACTCCCCCAGCCGTCGGTTGGCCTCGAAGAGCACATCTTGAACGATGTCGCTGGCATCGACCCGGCGCTGCACGCCGCGATCCATGCGGCGATCGATCATCCGCTTGATCGCCGCGCGGTGCCGTTCGAGCAGTCCGTTGACAGCCCCGTCGTCACCCTGGCGAACCCGCTCCAGCAGCACGAGCGTGGGCTGTGGCTCGGCCGCGGCAGCCGCCCCGTCGGCGGTGCTGTCTGGGGAGCGGGGGATGCCGGTTGGGGAGGTCATGGGGGTCGCACGGACTGGGCCGCGGGAGGAACCGTGGCCTGGAAGCCCCATCGTACCAACGTGTCGCCCGGAAGGGTGCTCACGGCGAAACGGCCGGCGGGGCGGCGCGTGCGGCAGCGAGCCCGGTTTCCACGCCATGCCGGCACGGTTTTTTTGCCCGGCGTGGAAACGTGTTCCATAATCGCGAGCGGCCGGAGGAGAGGCCGCTGGCTGCCGCGACAGGACGCGGCCTTCTGAGAACGGATTGCCCCGTGACCGGCCGCCGCGTCCCGTCGTCTTCCGCGACGCGCTCCTCCTCGAGGGGCGGACTTGCAGCCGCCTTTCTGGCCCTCTGTGCCGGCGTTGCGGTGGGAGATCCGGGGCTGAAGTGGGGCCCGCTGGCTCCCGAGCCCCCCGCGGTCACCGCCCCGGCCACTGACGACCTGGCCGCACGGACGGCGACCCTGGTGCATCAGGGTCGGTGGTCGGACGTCGTCAGCATGTGCGAGCCGGCCGCCCGCAAGGGCACGCTGGCGCCCGCGCTCGTCCAGCGGTACGACCTGGCGAAACTGCACTGCGACATCGCCCGCCGGCACGCGGAGCCGGCTTTCCGGCGGCAACTCGCCACGCTCACCGAAGCCGACGCGCGACGGGTGTACGCCGAGGTGCTGGCCCGGATCGCCTCTCATCACGTCGACGCGCCCGACTTCGCCCGGCTCTCGGCCCGCGGGCGGACGGCCGTGGAGATCGCCCTCGACGATCCGACCTTCGCCGCGCTCCACGCCACGCAGGCCTCGCCGGAGCGACGGGCGTTGTACCGTGAGCAGGTGGCCCGGATCGTGGAGTCGCGGCCTGTCACCACCCAGGGCGAAGCCGAAACGCTCGGGGCGTGGATCGGCCGGACGGCTCATTCGCTGCTCGGCGTGCCGCCGGCGGTGACCCTGATGGAGATGGCCGCCGCCGCCGTCGGCGGGCTCGACGAGTACTCGTCGTTCCTGACGACCGGCCAGCTCGATGACTTGTACGCGCAGATCGAGGGCAATTTCGTGGGTCTCGGCGTGGAGCTGAAGGCGGCCAGCGATGGGCTGTTGGTCGTACATGTCATTCCGGGGAGCCCGGCCGAGCGGTCCGGCATCCGCGCCGGCGACCACCTCGTCGGCGTCGGCGGCCGCTCGATCGGCGGCATGGGCGTCGACGAGGCTGCCCAGCTCCTCCAGGGTCCGGAGGGCTCGCTGGTCACGCTCGCCATCCTCCGGGCGCCGGCGCCGGCCCGGGCAGTCACGGTCCGCCGCGAGCACGTCGACGTTCCGAGCATCGAAAACGCCCGGCTGCTCGATCCCGCCACCGGCGTGGCCTACCTCAAACTGACGTCCTTTCAGAAGACGACGGCGGCCGATCTCGAGGCCGCCATGCGGCGGCTCGACGCAGCCGGCATGCGGTCGCTGGTCATCGACCTGCGCGGCAATCCGGGCGGCCTGCTGTCGGCGGCCGTGGACGTCGCCGATCTGTTTCTCGAACGCGGCCTCGTCGTGGCCACCCGCGGCCGCAGCCCGGAGGAAGATTTCAACTACTCGGCCGCCCGACCCGGCACGTGGAAGATGCCGCTGGTGGTCCTGATCGACGGTGATTCGGCCAGTTCGAGCGAGATCTTCGCCGGCGCCATCCGCGATCATGGACGCGGCACGCTGGTGGGCTCGCGGAGCTACGGCAAGGGATCGATCCAGGGCATCTTCCCGCTGGAATCGGCCGGAGTCGGCATGCGGCTGACGACAGCCAAGTTCTATTCGCCCCGTGGCCTGCCCTACAGCCGCGTGGGGGTCGAGCCCGATCTGGCCGTGCATGCCGCGGCCCGGCCCATCGACGCCGCGATCGCGCGGCCGGCCGGTGACCCGGCGCTCGACGCCGCCGTCGACGTGGCCCGGCGTTCCGTCGCCCGATCGTCCGTGCCGCCCAAGCCGGGGCCCCGCTCGACGGCCGTCCGCTGACCGCCGGCCCTGTGAAAGCACGTCGCCCGGGGGTGCTTGAACTGACTTTATCCCCCAGATAGGCTGCCAAAGAGAACTCGATCAACCGCCCGTCGCTGAACTCTTCTTCTGGCTGCGACAGGTACGTTGGCCGTGGCGCCACGGAGCGGATCTCGAGCCGTGGTTCCGCGTCTGCTTTCTTTCCCGATCCCACCACGCCCAGGAAGAAGGACTCTCCCATGACCAGTGCCCGCTCCAGTGCCATCGCCGCCATCAACAGCTACAAGTCCAACGGCCAGGCGTGGAACTTCCGCGAGACGCCCACGAGCGAGATTTTCGGCTCGAACGTCTTCAGCGACGCGGTGATGAAGGATCGGCTGCCCAAGAGCGTTTACAAGGCCCTCCAGGCGACCATCAAGCAGGGCAAGCCGATCGACCCGGGCATCGCCGACGCGGTGGCCCTTGCCATGAAGGACTGGGCGATCGAGAAGGGCGCCACGCATTACGCCCACGTCTTCTACCCGCTCACGGGCCTCACCGCCGAGAAGCACGACAGCTTCCTCACGCCCACCGGCGACGGCGACGCGATCGCGGAGTTCTCCGGCAAGGAACTGATCCAGGGAGAGCCCGACGCCTCGAGCTTCCCCTCGGGCGGCCTGCGGGCGACGTTCGAGGCCCGCGGCTACACCGCCTGGGATCCGACGAGCCCGGCCTACATCCTCGACAATCCTAACGGCACCACGCTCTGCATCCCCACGGCGTTCTGCTCGTGGACGGGCGAGGCGCTCGACAAGAAGACGCCGCTGCTCCGCTCCATGCAGGCCGTCGACAAGCAGGCCCGCCGCGTGCTGGCCCTGTTCGGCCACAAGGACGTGGGCCAGGTGAGCGCCTCGGCCGGTCCGGAGCAGGAATACTTCCTCATCGACCGCAACTTCTTCTTCGCCCGGCCCGACCTGACCATGACCGGTCGGACGCTGTTCGGCGCCAAGCCTCCCAAGGGGCAGGAGTTCGAGGACCAGTACTTCGGCGCGATTCCCGAGCGGGTGCTGGCCTGCATGATGGAAGGCGAGCGGGAGCTGTTCAAGCTCGGCGTGCCGGTGAAGACCAGGCACAACGAGGTGGCCCCCAGCCAGTACGAGATCGCGCCGATCTACGAGAATGCCAACATCGCCACCGACCACCAGCAGACGATCATGCAGACGCTGACGCGGGTGGCGCAGAAGTACGGCATGGCCTGCCTGCTCCATGAGAAGCCCTTCGCGGGCATCAACGGCTCGGGCAAGCACGTCAACTGGTCGCTCGGCTGCAAGCTCGGCAATCTGCTCGAGCCGGGCGAGACGCCGCACGCCAACATGCAGTTTCTCGTGTTCTGCGCGGCCGTCATCCGCGCCGTCCACAAGCACGGCGACCTGCTGCGGGCGGTCGTCGCCTCCAGCGGCAACGATCACCGCCTGGGAGCCAATGAGGCCCCGCCGGCGATCATCTCGATCTTCCTCGGCGAACAGCTCGCCGACGTGTTCGAGCAGATCGAGAAGGGCAAGGCGACCAGTTCCAAGAGCACTGGCACGCTGACCGTCGGCGTCGACACGCTGCCGCCGCTGCCCAAGCACGCCGGCGACCGCAACCGGACGAGCCCGTTCGCCTTCACGGGCAACAAGTTCGAGTTCCGGGCGGTGGGTTCGAGCCAGTCGATCGCCGGGCCGCTCGTGGCCCTGAACACGATCATGGCCGAGAGCCTCGATTACATCGCCACCGAGCTCGAAAAAGCGACCGGCGGCGACCAGGCGAAGCTGGCCCACGCGGTCGAGAAGCTCCTCCAGAAGCTGATCTCCGAGCACAAGGCGGTGATCTTCAACGGCAACGGCTATTCCCAGGAGTGGCATGAGGAGGCCGCGAAGCGCGGCCTGCCCAACAATCGCGCCACGCCGGAGGCCCTCGACCAGCTCGTGGCTCCGAAGAACCTGGAGCTGTTCGAGAAGTACGGCGTGCTCTCGAAGCGGGAGATGCAGAGCCGCTACGAGATCTACATGGAGCGGTATTGCAAGGACATCAACACCGAGGCGCAGGCCGCCCTACAGATCGCCAAGACGATGATCCTGCCGGCCGGCTACCGGTATCAGGGAGAGCTGGTCGACATCGCCGCGAAGCTCAAGGGTCTCGGGCAGACGCCGCACATGGGCACGCTCGAGAAGCTCACCAAACTGGTGGGCGAGTTCGAAGGGCGGATCGAGGCCCTGGAGAAGGCGCTCGGCCACCACGGCGGCGGCGACCTGCGGGCCGAGGTCAGCCACTTCTACGGCGACGTGATCCCGGCGATGACGGCGCTGCGGGAGACGGCGGACCAGATCGAGGTCATCCTGCCCGACGACCTGTGGCCGCTGCCCACCTACCGCGAGATGTTGTTCATCAAGTGACGGGCGACCTGGAGCGGGCGATCGCGGCGGAGTGCGATCGCCTGGGACTCGTCGTTCCGCCCGAGGCCGTGCCGAGGCTGGCCGCGTACGCGGCCAGCCTCTGGTCTTGGAACGAGCGGCTCAACCTCACCCGCCACACGGACGTCGAGAAGTTCGTGTCGCGTGACGTGGGCGACGCCGTGGCGATCGCCGCCCACCTCGCCAGCGGCGAGCGCGTGCTCGACGTCGGCACCGGCGGCGGCGTGCCGGGCGTGCTGCTGGCGATCAACCGGCCCGACCTGCGGGTGGAACTCGCCGAAAGCGTCGCCAAGAAGGCGCGTGCCGTAACGGCGATTCTTCGCGACATTGGCATCGCGATCCCGGTGCACGAGGGGGCGGCGCAAGCCCTCGTGCAGGCCCGGAGCACCGGCCCGGAACGCTTCGATTCGCTCGTCGTGCGGGCTGTGGCGCCCCTGGAGAAGCTGCTCTGCTGGTTCGAGCCGCTGGCCGCGGCGTACGGTCGGATGCTGGTGGTGAAGGGGCCGCGGTGGGAGGAAGAAAAGACGGAGGCCCGTCACCACGGGCTCGCGAAGCGGGTGCTCGTCCGCCGCCTTGCCTCCTGGCCGATCCGCGGCAGCGACAACGAGAGCGTGCTCCTGGAGATCCGCCAGCGGCCAGCGTCGTGAGCAGTTTCCCAAATTGCCGCCCCCGACCCGCGGGTCATCGGCCGGGCAGGTCCCGGGCCCGCGGCCCGGCTCGGGCATCGGGCAGGCGGACGCACCTCCCCAGCCCCGCGACGCCGCGCCGGCATGAACGACACTTCTTCCCATGGGTCAAGAGCCGCGCCCGGATCGACCGGTCGGAAACGGCGGACCGTCTATAATCTCATCGTTGTTCCCCGGCGACGGCCGGGGAGAGAACCGCCCGGCGGCGATCTCGCAGTGATCGTGACGGCTGGGATTCCTGTGGCGAAAGGAGGTGGTCTCGTGACGCAAGACTGTACCGGAGGGCTGCGCCGATAGCGGCGAGTCGACGGGCCTGCCGTTGATGCAGCCCACCAAATGGTTCCTACGGCTGCCGCCCCCTCGTGGGGCGGCAGCTTTTTCATGCCGGCAGCTTCGCGGCGCGCCAGGCCTTGTAGCCGCCGACGATGTCGTGCACGTCGCGGTGGCCGAGCTTCTGCAGCAGGCTGGCGGCGATCGCGGAGCGGTAGCCGCCTTCGCAGTGCACGGCCACGGGCTGGCCGGCCGGAATCTCGCCGCGCCGCTCGTCGAGCTGCGGCAGCGGAATGTTGAGACTTCCCTCGATATGCCCGCCCGCGTGCTCCGCAGCGCTGCGCACATCCACGACCGTCGGCGCCGTGCCGGCGTGGGGCCGCTTGCCCGCGAGCCATTCGGCGAGGGCGGGCGCGGTGATCCGTTCCGTCCGCTCCACGAGATCGTCACGGGCGGCGAGGGCGTTCATGCCGCCGGCGAGGTAGCCGGCCACGTTGTCGAAGCCGATGCGGCCGAGCCGCATCACGGCCTCTTCCTCACCCCCCTCCTCGGCGATCACCACGATCGGCTTGTCGTGGGAGAGCATCGATCCCGCCCACGTGGCGTACTTGCCGTTCAAGGCGATGTTCAAGCATCCCCGCAGGTGCCCTCCTTCGAAATCGATGCCATCGCGGACGTCGAGGATCTGGCCGCCGGAGCTCCCCAACGCGAGCACCTCGTCGAGGGGCAACGGCCTGAGCGTCTCGCGCATCGCTTCGTCGAGTGAGGCCCGCTCCTGGCGATTGAGGATCGCGTCGTGCACGAAGTAATCGGGCGCCTCCGGCTGGTCGGCCGTGACGATCTGCTTGAACTCCTCGCGGGTCATCGGCTGGAGGGCGTAATTGAACTTTTTCTGCTCGCCGATCGTGGAAACGGTCTCCTGCGACAGGCTCTTGCCGCACATGCTGCCGGCCCCGTGGGCCGGATAAACGAGCGTGGCGTCGGGCAGCTTCATGAGCTTGTTCGTGATGCTGTCGTAGAGCATGTCGGCCAGTTCGTCGGCCGTCACGCCCACGCTTGCCAGGAGGTCGGGCCGGCCCACGTCGCCGATGAAGAGCGTGTCGCCGGTGAGCACGGCCAGCGGCTCGGTGCGGCTCTGCACGAGGTCGTAGACGAGGATCGAGATGCCCTCGGGTGTGTGCCCCGGCGTTTCCAGGATCTCGAGCTTCACGTCACCGAACTCGACGGCGTCGCCGTCCTGCATCTTCACGCACGCGAACTCCGCCTCGGCCCGCCGGCCGAGATGGATGGTCGCCCCCGCCTTGTCGCGCAGTTCGATGTGGCCGGCGATGAAGTCGGCGTGGAAGTGCGTGAGGAACACGTGCTTGATCGCGTAGCCGCCGGCCTGCGCGGCGGCAAGGTACTGGCCGATGTCACGCTGGGGGTCCACAACCGCGGCCGTCTTCGTCTTGTCGTCGGCGATCATGTACGAAGCGTGCGACAGGCACGACAGGTAGTACTGCTGAAGCTTCATGGCGCCGTCTCCATTGGGGATGTGAGGTTGGGTAGCCGGCCCATCACGTGCCGACGGCGGCAGGAAAGCCCGCCTTCACGAGCTGCGGATAGCCGGGCTTCAAGGCCTGCACGTCGTAGCCGTGCGGCAGGCCTGGTTCCACGGCATCCGCGCGATCAGCATCGCCATGCCGCAGGTGTCCGTGATCCCGGCGAACACGAGTCCGCAGCCTACGAAGCCGGCCAGCCCCGCGCCGATCGCCTGCCAATTGATCGGCGCCTCGGGGCCGAAGGCGGCGAGCGCCGCACCGACGGCGACGAGCGCCCCGGCAGCGATCCGCACCTGCCGCTCGAGCGACATCACCTTGCGGCCCCGCACCACTGGCACCCCGGCGGCCTCGCAGGCGGCCGTGCCTCCTGCGACGCTGATCACGTCCTTGAGTCCCGCGGCGAGCAGTTTCTCGCAGGCCTTCTGACTGCGGGTTCCCGACTTGCAGACGAAGTAGGCGGGCCCGCCGCCGCTGAAGGCCGCTACGGCCTGCGCGTCGAGCCTGTCCAGCGGGATGTTATGGGCGAAATCGACGTGCACTTCGCCGAACTCGGCCGGCGTGCGGACATCGATGAGGGTGAGTTTTTCGCCCTTGCGACGCAGGTCGGCGAGCATCGCGGGAGAAATAGTGGCGATCATGAAAAAAGCCTCCGGAAGGTCGGGAAACGAACTGGAATGTGCATCTGTCGCGATCTGGCGATACGTCGGCGGGAACGATGGTCGGGGTCGGACCGCAGGCTCTCGAAGCTGGTGAGCTTTGGCAGACGGGCGGGCTGGCGCTCGGTATCGACCATGGCGGGATGGCTCGGGCGACGGGGCGGTGCTGACACCGCTTTCCAATTTTATCGGTAGATTCCGGCATCGACCCGGGTTTTTGGCGGCGGCAAGCGCCGCCAGGTGTCATGACACCATGGGCCGCATGCTGACACGGCCTGAGTGGAGAACGGGCAAAAGGCTTCCGAGCCCTTTTTCACATTGGCCGACCGGTGGAGAAGCCGGTCAGGACCGGCTCGAGCCGCGGCTGCCGGCCCGGGAGGATTTGCCATTGCGGCCGCTGGCCGCTGCCGGCCGCTGCTCCGCAGCGCAGGAGACACTTAAGATGCGGGTGGAGCGGCCGTTGGCCGCGATCGCGTGCGGCACGGCGGCGTCGAAGTAGACGCTGTCACCGGCCGCGAGCCGCACTACCTCTGCGCCATAGGTGAGCTTCACGTCGCCTTCAAGTACCAAAAGAAACCGCTCGCCCGCCCCGCATTCCGGCGGTCGCCGGCCGGCGGTTCGAGAGACGTGAAGAATGGTGGGTTGCATCCGCCTGCCGCGCCAGTCGGCGGCGCGGTGTTCCACCGCGATGCCGTTGCGGGGACGCGGCAGCGGCGCGTCACCGTTTCTGCAGACCACGTGCCGCGGCGTGGCGGCCAGGCCCTCGACGAACGTGTCGACGCCACACTCCAACACCGCTGCGATCTTCACGAGACCGTCGAGTGACGGCGACAACTGGCCGTTCTCCAGCTTGGACAGCCAGCTGATCGTGAAGTTCGTGCGGGATACGACTTCCTCGAGCGTCAACTGCCTGGCCACACGGGCGGCCCGCACGCGGCGACCCAAATCGGCGAGGTTGAGCGAGTGATTCATTGGCGGAGGCGGAAAGTATGCCTCGCGACAACGTACTTCACAAGAGGGGTTACTTCTTCCTGACGAGCGGTAAATTCCCCCTGTCTGCTCCGTCAGGCGCCGGGCCGGCGGAAGTGGCGGTACGCCTGGAGCACGTCGTTGAGATCGGAGGAGATCTCGATCTCGTCATCGGCGAAGTCGGTGATCCAGGTGCGGTTGCTCGCGACCGCGTCGGCCAACAGCGGCAGCACCTCGCCCAGCGGGATACGAACCGTGTTCGCGCGCGGCGCCGACACGACCGTCAAGCCGGCGGCACCATGATCCGGGCCGTTGTAAATCCGCAGGTTCCGTAGCGCCATGGCACACTCCCTTGTTCGCGGCTCTGGCGGCCGGCGTGCCTGGTTCTCGGAACCGGGCGTCATCGTGACGGTCACCGACCGCCGCCACGGTGAAGATCGGCAGAAACCGGCCGCAAGGTTTGGCCGATTTCCCGGCTTGTGACGGGATCCCCTGCCCCGGCCGTCAGAATCGGCAAGCTGCGGCGACCGGGCAATGCCCCGTGTTCCCCGGCCGTCAGGCTTTGCCGTTGGCGGGGCCGAGCGCGGCCACCCGGCCGGCCCGGAAGGCGTCGCCGATGCTCTTCGGGACCAGCGCCTCTGCCTGGAGCAGGCGGGCGCGGTTGTCGGCCGTGGCCGCCTTCATTTCCTGCTCCCGGGCGATGGCCACGCTGCGCCGTTCCTCGGCCTTCGCGCGGGCCACGCGGGTGTCGGCCTCGGCCTGGTCAGCCTGGAGCCGGGCCCCGATGTTCTCGCCGACCTCGATGTCGGCGATGTCGATCGACACGATTTGGAAGGCCGTCTGGGCGTCGAGGCCGCGCTGGAGCACGGCCTTGGAGATGGTGTCGGGATGCTCCATGACCTCGAAGTGGCTGGCGGCCGATCCGATCGAAGTGATGATGCCCTCGCCGACGCGGGCGATGATCGTCTCCTCGGTCGCGCCGCCGATGAGCTGCTGCAGGTTCGTCCGCACCGTGACCCGGGCCCGGATCTTGAGTTCGACGCCATTCTTCGCCACGGCTGACAGCGTGGTCTTGCCGCTGGTGTTGTCGGGGCAGTCGATGACCTTGGGATTGACGCTCGTCTGCACCGCGTCGAGCACGTCGCGGCCGGCAAGGTCGATGGCGCAGGCGCGGTCGAAGTCGAGGTCGAGGTCGGCCCGCTGCGCCGCGATCAGGGCGCGGATCACGCGCGGCACGTCGCCGCCGGCGAGGTAGTGGGCCTCGAGCCGCCGGGGAGTGATGTCGGGGCCGAGTCCGGCCTGGGTGGCCATGATGCGGGCCTGCACGATCGTGCGGGCGTTCACCTTGCGGAGGCTCATGCCGAGCAGCTCCAGGAACGTCACGCGGGCCTTCGACCAGTAGGCCTGGAACCAGAGCTGCCCGTAATTGAAGACGAGCAGGAGCATCGTCAGCGCCACCAGCGCCAGGATCAGCCCGCCGCCGATGAGCACCGGCAGGGGAATGGTCGGCACGGCGTTGTCGGCGAGGCGTTCGGGCATGGGGGCGGCTCCGCGGGGCGGCTTCGGGGACGGCGGCGACCGGCAAGCCTAGTTCGCGGTTCCGGCCGGGGCAAAAAAGCTGCTCAGCCCTCGATCCAGCCGCCGCCGAGGAGCCGGTCGCCGTCGTAGCAGACCGCCGGCTGGCCCGGGGAGATCGGGCCCGGGGAGGCGTCGGGGCCGCCGACGAAGCGGGCGTGGAAGCGGTCGTTGGCCAGCGGCGTGACGACCGCCGGCGCCGCCGACCGCTGGGCGCGGCACTGCACGCGGCACTCGAAGGGAGCCGCCGGCGGGTCCATCAGCCACGTCGCCGCCGCGGCCGTCAGTTCCGCCTCGGGCACCGCGCTGCGCGGACCGACGACCACGCGGCACGTCTGGGCCTCGATCCGCGTCACGAACAGCGGCGTGCCCGCGGCGATTCCCAGTCCCTGTCGCTGCCCCACTGTGAAGTGCTCGATGCCGGGATGCCGCCCGAGCACGCGGCCGGCGGCATCGACGATCTCACCGGCCCGCGAGCCGCCCAGCCGCTGGGCGACAAGCGCTGCATGGGCGCCGGGAGCGACGAAGCAGATCTCCTGGCTGTCGGGCTTGTCGGCCGTCGCCAGGCCGAGCGCCGCGGCGCGGCGGCGGACCTCCGCCTTGGCCAGCCCGCCGACCGGCAAGAGCATCCGCCGCAGCCGCTCGGGCCGCACGTCGAACAGCACGTAGGACTGGTCCCGGGCTGTCTCCAGGCCGCGAAGCAGCCGCGGTGGCCTGGCGCCGTCGGGCTCGAGCCGCGCGTAATGGCCGGTGGCGACGTGCGTCGCGGCCACGGCGTCGGCGTGCTCGAAGAGCCGGCCGAACTTGAGCCAGGCGTTGCAGCGGACGCACGGGTTCGGCGTCCGGCCACGCCCGTATTCGGCGGCGAAATAGTCGATGATCCGGCCGAAGTCGGCCGTCAGGTCGAGGGCGTAGAGCGGGATGCCGAGCCGATCGGCCACCCGGCGGGCGTCGAGGGCGTCGGCCACGCTACAGCAGCCCTGGTGGCCTGGTTTGGTGGCGGCCGCCGTGTGGATCGGCAACTCCCCTGGCCCGGTCGTCTCCGGCCGGCCCTGCCGCATGAACACGCCCACGACGTCGTGCCCGGCCTCGACCAACAGGGCTGCGGCGACGCTCGAATCCACGCCTCCCGACATGGCGACGACGACGCGCGAGCGGGCGGTCATGGCGTTCAATACGTCAGCACGCACTCCACACGGTGGGGCGCCAGCTGCCCGCGGCCGCCGAGGGGCTCGATCTCCACGAGGAAGGCCGCCCCCGCCACGGTGCCGCCGCCGGCCTCGACCAGCCGCATGCAGGCCGCCGCGGTGCCGCCGGTCGCCAGCACGTCATCCACGACGAGCACGCGGGCGGCGGGCCGGAGCACACCCCTGTGCATCTCCAGGCGATCACGGCCGTACTCGAGGTCGTACTCGTAGGAGATCGTGTCGGCCGGCAGCTTGCCCGGCTTCCGCACCGGGATCACGCCCACGCCGAGCTCGATGGCCAGCGGCCCGGCGAACAGGAAGCCGCGGGCCTCGACGGCAGCGATGGCGTCGAGGTTCGCACCGCGCCACGGAGCCGCGAGCCGCGCGATCGCCGTGGCAAAGGCCCCGGCGTCGGCCAGCAGCGGCGTGATGTCGCGAAACAGGATGCCCGGCTTGGGGAAGTCGGGGATCGGACGGATGAAGGCGGCGAGGTCCATGGTGTGGAGAGGCTATCCGCGTCAGGCGCCGTGACGCAACTGGATCCGCACCCGCGGCGCTCCGTCGAGCTCCATCGCCAGGCTGGCGAGCGTTTCGGCCTCGATCTGCCGCACGCGCTCGCGGGTCAGACCGAGCACGCCCCCGATCTCCTTGAGCGTCATCGGCTCGCCGCCGCCCAGGCCGAACCGGAGCTTGATGATCGTCGCCGCCCGGGGATCGAGCTGGTCGATGCGGCGGAGCACGTGCCGCAGGGTGTCATTGTCGAGCAGCACTTCCGCCGGACACTTGGCGTTCTCATCGCGGATCAGCTCCCCGAGCGACCAGCCCTCCGCCTGATCCGTCTGCGGCACGGCCTGGTGGACGTGAATCGCCTTCTTGATGATCGGCAGCTTCTTGCGGGCCAGCCCCAGCATGCGGGCCACCTCCTCGGGCGTCGGCGTGCGGCCGAGGGCGTCGAGGAGCCGCGCCGAAGCCCGCCGCCACTTGGAAAGCAGCTCCACCATGTAGGCGGGAATGCGGATCGTCTTGCCGGAGTTGATCAACGCCCGCTTGATCGACTGCTTGATCCAGTAGCTCGCGTAGGTGCTGAACCGCGTGCCAATCGTGGGATCGAAGCCCTCGACGGCCCGGAGCAGCCCGAGGTTGCCTTCCTCGATCAGGTCGGGCAGCGGCAGGCCGCGGTTGGCATAGCCGCGGGCGATGTTCACCACCAGTCGGAGGTTGGCGCGGACCATGTGGTCGCGGGCCAGGGCGTCGCCGCGGGCGATCGCCTCGGCGAGCCGCTTCTCGTCGGCGGCGGTGAGCAGGGAGGTCTCGTTGATGTCGCGCAGATAGGTCTCGAGCGGATTCTGCACGGCGGATGCGGCTGGCTTGCGACGGGGCGATGGCATGGCGCGACGAAGGTGCTCCGAATGACGGTGCTCGCAGGGCGTGTGGCCGAACGGCCGCACGGGTGTCGGATCGTTCCGGCACACGGGAGGTATCGACGTCCGCGGGCGGTGACTGCACAAGGCAGGAAGGGAAGGTAGACCGCAGCGCGTGGCGCGACCATGCCGATCGCAACGGTCGTCCGGCGCCGCCGCCGCCGCCTCAAGCAGTCACGGCGCCGGGGACGGGGCGGTCTTGGGCCCGGGTGCGCCGCCAGTCGCGAGCACGCGATCGAGAAACTCGTGCACGGCCATGCCCGCCGCGGTGCCGGCGTCGACGGCGACGTCGTGCCCGACGGCGTCGAGCCGCACCAGCCGGCAGTCGATGCCCGCCGCGCGGCACGCCGCATCGAGGCGGACCGCCTGGTCGGCCGGCACCAGGGCATCGTGCCCGCCGTGGACGAGCAGCAACGGCGGATCGTCGGCGGAGACGTGCGCCAGCGGGCTCGCCGCCCGGGCCGCCTCGCGGAGCTCGGCCAGCGGCCCGCCGATGAGCTGCCGCGCGGCGGCCGCGGTGCGGGCGTAGACGGGGCCGAGGCTCGGCAGATCGGTGGGGGCCGCGATCGCGCAGCCCGCCGTGACGCCGGCGTCGTCGGCCCCGGAGTCGGCCAGCGCGACGAGGGCCGCCAGATGTCCGCCGGCGCCGTAGCCGATGACGCAGATCCGCGTCGGATCGATGCCCCACGTGTCGGCGTCGCGGACGAGGGCTGCGATCGCCGCGCGACAGTCGTCGAGCTGGGCCGGAAAGGCGGCCGTGCCCGGAGAGCGATAGCCGACGCACGCCACCGCATAGCCGCGCGGGACAAGCCAGCGCAGCGGGCAGGCGGTCCGCGTGCCATCCCAGGCGTCGCCTCCCGCGATCCACACCACCAGTGGCAGGCCTCCTGCGGCGCAGGCGTCGGGCAGATAGAGGTCGAACCGCCGGTCGGTGTCTGCGGGGTCGCCGACCGGCAGGTCGCGATGCGCGAGCACCCCGTCACCGGTGACGGCGAACGGCGAGCGGAGCGTCTCTTGCACGCCAAGCGGCGGCTGCCGCCGTGGGACGATCAGCGGTGCAGTGGCGGGCACGACCGGCGAGGCGGACCCAAGTGAGTCGGCGGTCGCGGGCCGCCCCACGACGACGGGCACGCCGTCGAGTGGTCGTCCGCGGCGTGCCGCCCGCCGGGCAGCCCGCCGCGAGGGCACCCGCGGCTGCACGTCGTTGCCGGCCGGCAGGTCGGCCGGCACGCGGGGGTCGTCCCGCCAGGCGAGCTGCACCTGCGACCAGTCGCGGCCCGCCTCCGCGGCGCGGACATCCCCGGCCAGCATCGCGCAGCCGAGCGCCACCGCGGCGGCGCGTGATGCCGCCGCGGTGGCCATGCTCCGAGCCGCACCGCGGATCACTGCCTGCGCCATCGTCGCCGTTCAGCGCCGCGCCGGCAGCTGCCCCGTGGGGGTCAACTCGTCGATGATCCGCGGGATGTACTTGGCGAGCACCTCGGCCAACTGGTCGCGGTCGACGCCCTTGGAGCGGGCGATCTGTTCGAGCTCCCGCTGGCCGAAGGCGTCCTCGATCTGCCGGCGATCGACCGGCTTGTTGGGGCCGGTGCGGACCCACGAGTCCACCTGCTCGCGCATCCCCTTCTCCTCGAACTGCCGCACCACGTCGGGCAGCTTCTGGGCGCCGCCGCCGCCGAAGATCTGCGTGAGGATGTCGCCGAGGTCGGTCGGGGAAGGCATGCCCTGCGGGGGCCGCTGCTGGGGCTGGGGCTGCGGGGCCCGCTGCTGCGGCTGTTGCTGCTGCTGGGCCGCGCCTTCGAGCACCTGCTTCAAGATCTCACCGAGAATGTCCATGCTGGAACCTTTCGTGACGGAGGGAAACGACTGCGAGTGGCGATGGAGGATCGCGACCAGGGCAGTCTATGGCCCACCTGTGGCCGGGGAAAGCAGGCGCTGCCGGGTGAGCGAAACCGCCGCTGCCCAGTCGTGCGGCTCACGGCACCGCGACCGCCTCGCCACCGGCCCGGGTTGCCAGGGCCCGAAACGTGGTCAAGTCGACGTCGTCCGCGATCAGGCGGACGGACGCGTCGACATTGAGGAAATTGCACCCGGAGGTGTGCGGGGAGAAAAAACCGCTGGGGCTGTTCGTGGCCAGGTTCGGCGCACTGCTGCGGATGTGGCAGGTGGTCTGGCAATTCGCCGGCCGATAGTTCTGCGACCGATGGGAGTAGCCCAGCCGCTGCCACCAGCCCTCCGCATGGACGACCTCGCTGCCGGTGATGCTGCCCAGCCATGTCGCTTCGGCCATGCGGCTCATCCGCTCGCCGATGCAGACGGTTTTGGACGTGCCGTCGGTGATCTGGGCGATGCGGACCCGGCTGTTGCGGAAGAAGACGCCGTCGAAGCGACCGTTTTCTTCATGGTCCGTCGTTCCCAAAACGCCGGCGTAGGAGGAGACCGGTGCGCGGGCGATGACGGTGCCCGCTCCGCTGAGGGTGGTCGCGGTGCTCGACGCGCCGTAATCCAGGACGTCGATCAGCCGCGGGCTGGTGTCGCTGGGGCAGACGGAGAGCGGCATCAGGGCGGCCTCCGTGCGGGCCACGTCGTTGCGGCTGTGGAGGATGGGCATGGCCAGATCGAGCTGCGCGTGCAGGGTGCCCTGCTCCATGTACGGAAGGATGTACACGAAGAAGCTCCAGCCGGGCTCGAAGTAGCCGGGTGTCGTCGTCGTCAGCGAGCGCCAGTTCACATTCCCGGGCGCGCTGGCCGTGGCAAAGGCGGGGGGCAGATACTGCCGGGCACCGTGAAACCCGTGCAACGCCAGGCCAATCTGCCGGAGGTTGTTGAGGCACTGCGTCCGCCGGGCTGCCTCGCGGGCGCTCTGCACGGCCGGCAGGAGGAGCGCGATGAGCGCCGCGATGATCGCGATCACCACCAGCAGCTCCACGAGGGTGAAGCCACGGCCGCGGCGGGGCCCGGCCTGAACAGGTCCACGGTCGGCGGGGGGGAGTGGCCTCCAGACGTCACGCTTGCCGAACGCCGCCATGCTCCCTCCTTCACTCCCAGGATGCGACATCGCCACCGGCACGGGTCGCGAGCTGGCCGAGGAGTTGCACCGCCGTGTCCTCCCCGACAAATCGCACCGCGCCATCCGCCATGGCGACGTTGGCCCCGCCGGTGTGGAAGGCGTAGATGAGCCAGCCGTTCTCGTTGGAGCCGTTCACCCGCATCAGCGACGTGGGGATTGGACCGGACAACGGGCTGCCGCTGGACGTGTTGCACCATCCTGCGGACTTTTCGCCGAAGGCGAACGGATTGTCGTTCGTGGCCCAGGCTCCGCCCTGGGCTCGGGCGCAGCTGGCGCCGGCCGCGTTGTCCGCATTGGCGGGGCTCCGCACGCGGCCCCGCCACACATCCTCACGGCCCGCGCATTCCGCGAGCAGGATCGTCTTCGAAAGGCCGTCGGTGATTCTGGCCAGGGTCGATCTGGGCCGTACGGCGGAGGCACCGCAGTTCGACCAGGTTTCGGTCGCGCCTGGTCCCGCCGGCACGGTGCCGGCCGGCAGGCCGGCCAGGGTGTTGAAGTTCGTGCCCGTGCCGGCTACCAGGAAATAGTCACCGCACGCCCCGGTCTTTCGCGGATTCTCGATCTTGTCCTGGATGCGATTGGGGAACGGGGACGAAGGGCACTGCAGCACCGGCAGCTGCGTGCGGGCCAGGGAGCGATTGCCCGACGGATAGGTGTCGAGGATACCCGCCGTGCCACCGTTGGGGGCGGAGCCGTCTGCGTTCTCCCACCAGTTGCGCGACAGGTTGTACGACGCCATCAACGCCGCCTCCTCGACGTAGGGGAGCACGTCGGGTGCCCAACTGCGGTGGGCCATGTTGGGCTCACAGTTGGCGATCGTGCCGCTGAAGAGCCGCTTCAGCGGCGGCAGCATTTTTCGGGCGCTCTCGTAATTCTGGAACGCCAGCGGCAGCTGCCGCAGATTGCCGGAGCACGCCGCCCGCCGGGCCGACTCGCGGGCGCTCTGGATCGCCGGGAGGAGGAGACCGATGAGCGTGCCGATGATCGCGATCACGACGAGCAGTTCGACGAGCGTGAAGCCGTGACCTCCCGCGGGCCGGGACAGCCAGCCACGCATCCGCGAGCGCCATGCGAGCAGGGCGTGGTCGATCGTGTCGCCGTCCTCGTCCGCATCGATCCAGGTGTCGGAGACCGTGTCGCTGTCATCCGCGTCGTGGGCCGATGTCGCACCGAGCAGGAACGTGTCGGCGTCGTCGTCGCGAGCGGGGGCGGCGTCACGGCGCGGGGCGTCGGGGTGCATGAAAGACGTCTGGGCCATGACCGATGGGCGGCGGCAAAATCGACGGTCACCAGCGAACGCTTCGGGCGACCGCCCCCCGATTATTTCGCGATTTCGCGGCCGCGGGAGGCAGTTTTTCGCCCGCGCAGGCGGGGAACTTTTCGGCCGCGCGGTGAAGAACTCACCGCCCCGGGCGGGCCGTCAGTCGTCGAGCCCCAGATGCCGCAGCTTGGTGCGCAGCGTGGCCCGGTCGAGGCCGAGGAGTTTGGCGGCGGCCGTGCGGTTGCCACCGGTGTGGGCCAGCACCTCCCGCAACAGCGCGGCCTCGACCGCCGTGCTGGCCCGGTGATGGAGGTCGGGCTCGGCAAGGTCGCCGAACTCGTGGCGGGCCGCGGCGGCCCACTCCTTCGTGGCCGCCGTGAGCGCGGCGGTGGCGGCGGCCAGCGGCGTGGCCGCGGTTGCGGCCGCGACGCCCGGGGGTGCGGGCAGGTGCTCGGGCCGCAGCGTGCCGCCGCGGGCGATCACTGCGGCATATTCGATCGCATGCTTGAGCTCGCGGACGTTGCCCGGCCACGGGCGGTCGCGGAGCGCCCGGAAAAACTCCGTCGCGATCGCGGGCTGGGCGGCCGGCTGTGGCTGCCGGGCGCAATACCGGGCGAGGAGGTGCCGGGCCAGGGGCTCGATGTCCTCGGGCCGCGCGGCGAGCGGCGGCACGTCGATCGCCAGCACCCGCAGCCGTTCGTAGAGATCGGCGCGGAACGTGCCGGCCGCGACCGCCACGGCCAGGTCCTGGTGTGTGGCGGCGATCACGCGGACGTCGGCCGCGGTCGGTGCGGCGGAGCCCACGCATGTGAAGGCTGCCGTGTCGAGCGTGCGCAGGAGTTTCGCCTGCACGTCCAGCGGCGCGGCGGCGATCTCGTCGAGAAACAGTGTGCCGCCGGCCGCCAGTTCGAAGAGGCCGGGGCGGGTCTGGCCGAAGAGTTCGCTCTCCACCGCCCCGGGCGCGAGCGCCGCGAGGCTCGTGGCCACGAACGGCCCGGCGCGGCGGCCGCCATGGGCGTGGATGGTGCGGGCCACGAGCTCTTTCCCGGTGCCGGCCGCACCGCTGACGAGCACCGGCAGGTCGGTGTTTGCGACCAAGGCGATGTGCTTGAAGATGGCCTGCATCCGCGGCCCGGAGCCGATCAGCTGGGGAGCGGCCGTTTCCTCCGGCGGCGCCACCGCTGCGGCTGCGCCGCCCCGGTCCGCGAGCGCGCGGGCGACCACGGCGGCCACCTGCGCGAGATCGAATGGCTTGACGAGATAGTCGAAGGCCCCCGCCGCCACGGTCCGCACCGCCGTGTCGAGGTCTCCGAAGGCGGTCATCACGATCACCGGCGCCCCCGGGGCGAGGGCCCGCAGTTCCGGGATGGCGGAGATCCCGTCGCGGCCGGGCAGGCGGACGTCGAGGAGGATCGTGTCGGGCGGCCGGCGGCGGCAGGCCGCGACCGCGTCGGCGACGGTGGTGGCCAGCGTGACCGCGTGGCCCTCGTCGGTGAGCAGTTCGCGCAGGCTCCAGCCGATGGCCGGCTCGTCGTCGACAATGAGAATCTCGCTCATGCTGACTGCGTCACTGCGGGGGCATGCGGCTCCAGCGGCAATGTAATCACAAACCGCGTCCAGGCGGCCACGCGGCTCCACGAGAGCGTGCCGCCGTGGGCCTCGGCCACCGCCTTGGCCACCGCCAGACCGAGGCCGATGCCCTCCGGTTTGCCGGTGACGAACGGTTCGTGCAGCGAGTCGCGGATCGCCTCCGGCGGTCCGGGGCCGTCGTCCTCGACCGAGAGCACGAGCGTGGCTGCGGTGGTGGCGGCGCCGAGCCGCAGCCTGCCGTCAGGGCCTGCGGCGTCGATGGCATTGAGCGCCAGGTTCACCAGTGCCGCCCGCAGCGCGTCGCGGCGGCCGACGATCGTCAGGCCGGTGGCGGGCCCAAGTTCCACGCCGACGCCCACGTGCTGGCAGCGGGGGGCGGTGAGGTCGCGGACCTCGGCCAGGAGCGCATCGATGGCAAGCGGCTGCGGCGGCGCCTGCTCCTGCCGGCCCAGGGCGAGCAGGCCGCGAACCTCTTCCTCGAGGATGTCGAGCTGGCGGGAGGCGACGCCGAGGCTGTCGTCGGCCGCGCCCGCCGGGCAGCGGCGGCGGTGGAGGTCGATGGCAAGCTGCGCGCCGGTGACGGCATTCCGCAGCTCGTGGGCGAAGCCGGCGGCGAGCTGCCCCAGGAGCCGCTGCCGCTCGCCGGCCACGAGTTCGCCGCGGAGCGTGTCGAGCGTGGCGCTCATGCGATTCACGCCGGCCACGAGCCGGCCGACCTCGGCGGCGTCGGCGGTGGCGACCGCCGGCAGCGTGTGGCCGAACTCGCCGCCGGCGATCCGCGCCACGTGCTGCTCGATCGCGCCGATCCGCCGCGTGAGCCGGCCGGTGGTCCGCAGCGACAGCGGCACGAGCACGGCGAGCGTGGCCGCAGCCACGGCCAGCACCGGCCACAGGGCGTCACGCATGGTGCGCCACGGGCTGGCCACCGGAGTGAGCACGAGCACGGTCTCGGGGCGCACGCCCGCGGCGCGGGCGACGCCGACGCGGTGCGGCCGCCCGGCCAGCACGGTCACGCCGCCGACGTCGGCGGCCAACGTCGCGACGGCGTCGGCGGTCAGTGCGCCGCGGGGCACGGTCGCCGCGCCCGCCGTGCGCGACGTGGCATCCCAGACGATGAAGTGGCTGCCGGTGAGCGCATGGAGCGTGTCGAGCACCTGCGGGGAGAGCGTCACACGGGACGCGCGGAGCGCGGTGGCGAGCTGCTCCTGGTCGGTGCGGGCAGCCGCCAGGCTGCGGCGGGCGGCCAGCCAGGCGGAGACGGCGACGTTGGCGAGCACCGCCGCCAGCACGAGGCCCACGACGGGGGCCACGAGCTGCCGCGACAGGGAACGGCCGGGAGGAGTCGGGGGCATGGTGGAGCGGGCGGTCAGCGCGATGGCGCCGACCCGGGCCCATGGTACCCCGGGGCCGGATCGAGGACACCGTGTCGACGGGCGGCTGGCCGTGGCCGCCGCCCGGGCCACCGTGATGGCCCGGCTCGCGCCGGCCGGCAAGGAGCGGATCGTGTGGTTCTGCCGCCGCAGCCTTTCATACCGGCTGGTTCGTCGCGTCGCTCGTCAGCCAGACCCTCGTGATCCACGTGATGCGCACCGCACGCATTCCCTTCCTCGCGAGCTGGGCGAGTCCGGCGCTGACGGCCACGACCCTGGCGGTCGCCGCTCTGGGCATCCGGCAGGCGCAGTCACCGAACGGCCCGTGCCGGACTCTGTCGAGGAGGTCGAGCGAAATCTCGGCTTTCGCTCCGACCGCCCGATGTGGCAGGGGCCATGGATGGCCCTGCCGCCGCTCGCGCCGGCCCGGGGCCCGCCGACCGACTGGGGCGAACTCGTCAACGCTCATGCCGACCGCGAAGGGATAGGACGGTCAATGGCGCTTCCACAAGCAGCGCAGGGTTGACGAGCCTTCGATGCCTGTCGGCGGGGGCCGGTGGTGCGGTCGGTGGCGGCTGGGCTTGGAGCACCACAACGTTCCCAAACCGCGGTCGAGGGCCGCGTGTTTCACGCTCGGCGCAGGCCGTCTCCCGGATCGCCGGTCCCGGGGCTTCGATGTCGTGCGTCCGCCCGGGTGACACGTTGTGGGTGGGGATCACGGGCAACTCGCCGGGCGACGCTTGGAAGCCATCGGAGACATCGCGATCGTCATGGACCTGGACGAGTGCTCCCCAGTCGGTGGGCGGTCCGCGGGCCGGCGCGATGGGCGGAGGCTCGAGCCGCTCGCCCCGATGCATGAGGATCTTCCGGATCGGCCCCGGATCGGTGATGAACGCGATCAGCCGGATGTCACCGCCGCAGGTGGGGCACGCGAGTGGAAACTCCTCCCCCACCCGCGGCATGAGCTTGGCCCAGGCGATCCGCGACGCGTCGTGCGAGCGGGGTTTTTGGGTCGCGTGAGTCGCGTCGCAGCAGCCGCCCGTGGCATGCTCGCCCGCTGGGCGCCGCAGCCTGCTTCGGCAGCAGCCGGCACGAAGACGCCGTCGGTCACGCACGCATGGAGGTGCACGTGGTGGTGCCTGACGGTCTGGCGAGCGTAGCTACGGGAGAACCTCGACGGCCGCTCGGAATCCCATCGCCTCACTTGTGTGGGTGCTGATTCCGTAATGGCGATGGGCGCTACGGACCTGGGCCGGCGGCTGGGTGAAGTGCGCTCCGCGGCGGATTTTGTGGCCGCGGTCGACACCCTGAGGATCCGTCAACGGGCCGGCCGGATACGGCTCGGGCCGCGTCCAGGCGTCGTGGACCCATTCCATCACATTGCCGTGCATGTCGTGCAGACCCCAGGCATTCGGTTCCTTTTCGCCCACGGGATGCGTCTTGTTGCCGCTATTTTTGTTGAACCACGCGACACGATCGAGCAACGCCGGGTCGTCCCCCAGGCAATGAGCGCCGCCCGAACCGCCTCGGCAAGCCCACTCCCATTCGGCTTCCGTCGGCAACCGTCCCTTCGACTTGGCGACCGCCCCGAGCTGCGTGCAGAACTCGACGCCCTGTTCCCAGGTGACGGTTTCGACGGGCAATTTCGGACCCTTGCGCTGGCTGGGGGTGACGCCCATCAACGCCTCGAACTGCTCTTGAGTGACCTCGGTTCGGCCGATGTAGAACGGGCGAGTGAGGATTACCTCGTGCAGATTCTCGGGAGCACACTTGCCGGACTCGCGTCCCGTTTCGGTCGGCGGGCTGCCCATCAAAAAACGTCCCGCTGGGATGAGGACCAATTCGAGTTTCACGCCGTTGCCCAAGTCCAAATCGCGATGCACCGGAACGCCGAGTTGTTTCGCGGTTTCTTGTTGCTCGCGGGCCGCAATTTGAGCGTCGAACGGCCAGCCAGGTCGTTCCGCACCCGACGCGGACGAAACATCCGCGGTGACGGCGAGACAGAGCAACGCAAAGCACACGCGCGGGCAGAGCCATTGAAACGCAGCACCCACAGTCGATTCCTCCTTTAGGACGATTGACGCCGTCTTCTTGCCGTGTCCCTATTCGGCCCCGCTTGTCCGTAGATGCCAAGGATAGGACGGTGAATGGCACTTCCACAAGCATCGCAGGGTCGACGAGCCTTCGATGCTTGTCGGTGCCATTCGGCCCGCCAAAACCGGCCACGCATCGGCGCCCAAAACCGGCCACCATGTGGGAGGTATTGGAGAAGGAATCCTCTTGTGTCGACCTTGTGGCAAGGGGTGGGGTTACGCCGTTGGCCCCTGGCAAAGTCGAACCGCGGCGGGCCGGGAGGCCGATTCCTGCGTCACCACGGCCGCTCCGCACCCGTGGCGGAGCGTCAGCTTACAGCGGGCCGTCGAACGCTTTGTGAGAGTGTTCCACCACCGGTCGGCCGGCGTCCGCGAACGTCGCCGCCACGAGATCGAGCCGCACGCTGCAGGCCTCGAGCCGATGCCGGCGGATGCTTCAGGCCACGAGCTCAGACAGCACGCCGGTGCTGTCGGCGAAACCGGGGATGTCGATGCCGGCCTGCCGGGCCATGGTGACGAACAGGTTGGCGAACCGGGCCGAGCCCTCTTCCTGCACTTTGTAGCCGCCGCCCCGGCTCTCGCTTCCCGATTCGCCAGCCGCCTCGAGGCGATTACGGACGACGTAGGTGAGATACTGTCCGTGGCGGAGGCGGAAGGCATTGCCTCCCGCCAGCACCAGCGGCAGATTGCGGTGCAGATGGGTGCGGGAGTTGCCGCTGCCATACAGGAGCATGCACCGATCGAGCAGCGTTCCATCACCCTCGCGGGTGGATTTGAGTCGGCCGACCAAGTAGGCGAATTGTTCGACCAGCCAGGTGTCGATTTGCGTCTGCTTGGCGGCGTCCTTTTCCGGATCGCCGCGACGGTGGGCCGTGGCGTGCCATTCCGTGCCCTTGCCGCACAAGTCAGACCAGTCCACGATCCGGCCGCCGCTGCTCTCGTCCTCGATGGCGTAGGTGGCGACGCGGGTCGTGTCGGCGACGAACCCGAGATGGATGAGATCGAACATGCAGCGGATGTACGCCCGCCGCTGCTCCATGTCGTTCGACGGGCTGGCCTCGAGGGCGAGTGCGGTCGTGTCTCCGGCGGGCGGACCGCGGCGGATCTGCTCCTCACGGACCTGGATGGCACGCTCGACGTCGCGGATGCTCGTCAGGTACTCGTTCATCTTGTCGCGGTCCGGCTGTCCGAGCGGCCGCATGAACGCCTGCGTCTGGTCGCGAAGGGCGTCGAGGATGCTCGTCCGCTGCAGCAGGCGTTGCCGCAGGGCGTCGCGGTCTGCCGGCTCAGCGGGCGGAAACAGCTTGTCGAACACGGCCCGCGGGGCTTTGTCCGCGGCCACGGGCGCCCCGGCCTGGTTGAACGACAGGGTTCTGGAGCGGCCCGGGCTGCCGATGCCGCCGGCCGTAGCCAGAACCAGCGATTTCAAATAGCTCTTTTTTCCGATCTTGTCGGCGAGCAGCTGATCGAACGACTGCGTGTTGAAGCCCCCGCTCGTACTGGTTCCGGTCAGATGGCTGTCCACCGTGAGGTGATTGGTGATGCCCGGCTGGTGATGGTGAAGCCCGCCGAGAATCGTCAGATCGGACTTGAACGGCCGCAGCGGTTCGAGCGTCGGCGAGAAGTCGTGCTCGGCGCCGGTCGCCGCGGGGAACCAGGTTGCGGTGTTGACGCCGAAGGGCACGTAGAAGAACGCGAACCGCGGCGGCGGAGCGGCCGCATCGGCCCTGCCCGGATCGCCCGCCATGATTTCCAGGGAGGGCAGGGCCAGGACCGCTGCCCCGCTCTTGAGCAAGGTACGGCGGGTGATCGGATCGCGAGTCATGGATCGGCTCCGGACTGGGAAAGGGGGCGGGGCTCGCGGAGCGGCGACGGCCGCAGGCTCCGCATCAATGAAGGAACTCGGGGCTCTCCACGATCGACAACAGTAGGGGACGCATACGGTAGTCGGTCTGCCGCGCCCGGGCGAGGAGACGCTCGACCCAGTCGCGCTCGCCGAGGCTGGGCTCGCGGCCACGGCCGTAGGCGATGAGTTTCGAGATCAGGCCGCGGATCACGTCATCGCGGTATCGGTCCAGCATGATGGCACGGAACTCGCGCACGTTCGCATAGCGTTCGCCGTTCGGCAGGCTGCCGTCGGTCTGGAGGCTTTTCGCGGCCGGTCCCTGGACGACGCGACCGAGCGGGTCGAACTCCTGAAAGGCGTAGCCGAGCGGGTCCAGGCGATCGTGGCAGACGGCGCATTTGGGATGCTCCTGATGGAGCGCCAGTTGCTGCTGCAGTGACCTGCCCTTGAATCGAGGATCGTTCGGGACGAGCTCGGGCACGTCCGACGGGGGCGGCGGCAGGTGGCGATTAAACAGTTTCTTCTGCACCCAGTCTCCCCGGTAGATCGGCCGAAACACGCCGTGATCGGTGGTCGTCATCACACTCGCCAGCGTCGCCACGCCCCCATACGGAGATTCATGCGGCAGCGACACGACGCGAAACTCGCTCCCGCGGACCAGCGGCAGTCCGTAGTGCGTCGACAGGCGGTCGTTGACCACGACGAAATCGGAGTCGATGATCGCCAAGGCGGTGCGGTCGCCGCGGACCAGTTCCTGGAAAAACGCCCCGCCTTCCCGTCGCAGGCTGGACCGGAGGTAGGCGTTCGCCGCACTACGGTAGCCGGGGACTGTCGATTCGTGGCGGTCCTGCAGTTTCTCGGTGTCGAGCCACTGCTCGGCGAAACGCTGGAAGAAGCGTTCGGCCTTCGGGTCATCGAGCAGCCGCGTCACTTGCTCCTCGAGGTTGCGGCCGGACCGCAGCGTGCCGGCGCGGGCCGCCGCGTCCAGGGCGGGGTCCGGGGTCGTGCTCCAGAGGAAGTACGAGAGCCGCTCTGCGAGGTGATGGTCGGTCGCCGGCGTGGCCGGATTCGACGATCCGAGATAGAGAAACTGCGGCGAGGTCAGCGCGTAGACGAGGGCGTTGCGGACCGTCGTCTGCGGGGAGTTTGCGAGTGCCGCCTGACGCTCGAGGAATTGGCCGAGCTGCGATCGCTCGGATGGCGCGAGCGGCCGACGGTAGGCGTGAGAGAGGAAAGTTTCCAGGGCCCGCCGCCGGTCGTCGTCGGGCAATTCGGCGAGCCGCGTCAACGCCAGGCCGTGGGCCGGAGGTGGATCGTCGGCGTAGCGGCCGGGCTCGAGAATGATCTTTTCGATGAAGAGAACCGGATGCTGGTCGAGAAGTTCCTGGACATGCTTCTGCATCTCTTCCTTCGACGGCTTCTGGGCTTCGAACACCTCGATCGTCCGGCGGACGCTGTCGGGAAAGTCCCCGATCTCGTAGCCGTTCATGACCTCGATGACGAAGACGTCCCGTTGACCGAGCTGGCTCCTGCGAAAGTGACAGACGATGTCCTGGAAATCCGCCTGCGGTTCCAGATGCCTGTCGAGCACGGTTTCCCTGTTTACGTCGACGACCAACCGCGGCAGGGAGCCATTCGCAGGGGCGTCGCTCCGCACGCGGAGGGTCAGCCGGAACCGGTCGATCGACGGCGGAAGCGTCGCGCAGAACCCGGCGGGAAACTCGAATATGGCGGCGAAAGTGTTCAGGTCGCCAAAGTTGGACTTGAGGGTTCGCGGACGGAGCGCGACGGCGTTTCCCGTGCGAAAGATCAGCGGGACGTTGCCCTTGAAGTTGACGTTGTTGGGGTGAGGCAGCCTGAAGACGGGCGGCTCCGCAGGCGGTTTTTTCTTCGCTGGTTCTTCAACGGTGACTGTGATCGGCGCAAAGCCGGGCTGGGAGGAATCGAATCGCCAATCGACGGCCGTGACGATGGTCTCGAGGTATTGCTCCAACGACTCTCCGGTCGAGGTCAACTTCTCGGCATTGGTGTCGAAGCCGTCGACCGTGATGTCTTCCGGCAGGCGGACGGCGAAGTTCTCCTGCAGCCCCAGCAGGTCGTTGAGGGAATTGCTGAACTCATGGCGATTGAGCCGCCGCGGCGCGGTGCGGATGGCCAGCTCCTTGCTCTTGGCTTCGATCCAGGCGAGCACATGGCCGTGATCCTCGGCGGACAGCGGCGGCTCGCCGGCCGGCGGCATGACCCGCGATGCGACGACGCTGTGGATGCGGTTCCAGACGCGGCCTTCCACGGCGAGATCACCCGCCAGCGAGGTGACGTCGATGCCCCCTTCCTTGCTCCCGCTATCGTGGCACGATCCGCAATGCTGCGTGAACAGGGTGCGGACCCGCGGATCGACGCGGTCGGCCGCCTGGGCCCGCTCGATGCCCACGGCCGCCAGAAACGCGAGCACAGCCATGCAGCCGCGGCTCGGCCCCGGAATGGACGGGAACGACGGACCCATGGTTGGGCCCATCGATCGGATCGCAGTCATGACGAAGGTGATCGCCATGGAATCGCCGGCCTCGACATCGCTCTCGAGCATCGCGGTTCGGCCGAAGGCCGGACGACACCTGCATCAGGCCAATCCCAGGTCCATGATGATAGCATTCGACAAACGCGGACAGAGCAAAGGTTACTATCGGGAGCATCAAGGAGTTGAAATTATTCTGCGGGCAACTCGGCCCGCTGACTTTCACGGAAGCCCGAGCCGCGAGCCGAGAGGGGAGTTGACGATGTGCAGAAAGGTGGCGTTGCGTCACTCAAAAACGCTCGGAACGGACACTGTTTTGCCAAACCACCCGGCTCTTGCGCGACCCTGACGCCGCTCGCGGCTCGCGGCTCGGGCTTCCGTGGGATCGGGGTGGCGCTCAGGCAGCCGAAACTCACAAACAACATCGTGCTCATGGCAGTATCGTTTCAACGCTGTTGCCCTGAACGGTTTTTGTCGCCCGCAGGAGCTTTTCCGACCAGGGCGTCGGCTCGTTCGTTTATACAGACCTCGATGGCGGTGTAGCCATCGGGCATGACTTTCGCCGAGTCGTCCTTCGCCGGGTCAAGCCCGTTCTTCTTTTCCCAATCGTTGGGCATGCCGTCGTTGTCGGTGTCCAGCGGCGCCACGACCGGCGTCAAGCCTTCCATCAGCCCGCCCTTGGGTTCGCGGCGGCCGTAGTCGCCCGTGCCGGTGCGCACTTCCTCGATGGTCCGGCTCGTCACCGCGTCGTGAGGCCAGGCTCCGGCCTGCGCCAGCACCAATTCGTACGCGTCCTTCGCCGTCTGCGTCGTGACCTCCGGCGCCGGCGTCGGTTCCTTCAGCCGCACGCTGCCGTCCTCGACCCACGGCGGCAACGGCGGCGGTTGATCGTCCCACAGGTTGCCCTCCACGCAGTACCTGGCTCCTTTGCCCGGACTGCGGAACTCCGCCCACCAGCTTTTCTTGCCCCACGAGACGCCGGGCAATACACCCGTCGAGTTCGGCCCGCGCCTGAAGTAGTTGTTGATGTAGTTGTAGTCGTTGGCGCCACCGGCGTCGTGGTCGAACCCGCCGCGGGCGTTGTAGATCACGTTGTTGCGCAGGTCTGCGAACCCGTCGCGCACCGACGGACACCTCCGCGAGTTGTGGGCAAAAAGGCTGTGGTGAACCGAAATGAAGCAGCCCTTCGGGTTGTAGGCGCTGAACATCCCGAAGTTGTGGTAACCCGAGTACTTGCGGCCCTCCTTGATCGCGCCTTCCTCGATGGCGCACCACTGGAAGGTCACGTTCACCGAACGGCAGACCGAGACCACCTCGTCCGAGCCCCAGGAGAACGAGCAGTGGTCCACCACGAGATTCTTCACCCCGTTCAGGGACGCGGCGTCGTGGAACTCGTTGGGCTCGGCCCTGATGGCGTCCAGGTCGAAGACCTTGTCTCGATTCGGGCCGCATGCGTGAACGCGGCGGGCGACCTTCTCGCCCTCCGGTCCCGCGAATGTATCCGCCGCACGCATGGGGCGAACCCGAATGTGACGGATGACGACGTCGTTGATGCCTTCCTTCGATGCGAGAATCCCGGCGATGGTGATGCCCGCGCCCGGCGCGGTCTGGCCGGCGATCGTGATGTTCGGGTTCTCGATCGTGATCATGCCGTTGATCACGCCACTGACGGCGAACACCACGATCCGTGGTCCTTCCGCGGCGCAGGCCTCCTGCAACGATCCGGGCCCGTCCGGGTTCAGGTTCGTCACCACCATCACCTTGCCGCCGCGTCCGCCGGGCGTGTCGCTGCCCCAGCCCTCGGCACCGGGGAACGACGGAAGCCGGCGGCCCGCACCGGCCTTGGCCGCCAACCCACCGGCCTCGGCCGCCATGCCAACTGCGGGGAACGTCAGGGCCATCGCCAACAGCATCACCAGCGGCGGTGCCATGCTGTCGTTCGGTTGTGTGAAGGCCATGCGGTCATCTTTCCATACGGAAAAGGATAAGACGGTCAAACTCACGGGCAACTCGTCGGGCGACGCTTGGAAGCCATCGGAGACATCGCGATCGTCATGGACCTGGACGAGTTCTCCCCAGTCGGTGGGCGGGCCGCGGGCCGGCAAGATGGTCCCGACGAATCCACATGTTTCTGCGGCCTTGCGGGGGCGGTGGCTGCGAGGTGTATACTTTCGCGAAAGAGTATCGGCGGCGTTTGACACCGCCCCCCTCCCCCGCCCCACGAGCCCGCTGATGGTTCCCCATCTCCGCTGGCTTCACGGCTGGCTCCTGCTCGCCGCGCTTCCATTGGCTGCGACCGCACCGGCCTGGGGTTCCGACCGCGGCGATCCGTTCGTCAGCGAGACGGGGCCGGCCTTCTTTCAGAAGCACTGCCTCGCCTGCCATTCCGGCGAATCCGCCGAGGGGGCGATCCGGCTCGACGACCTGCTGGCGTCGGACTGGGGAGATCGGCATGAGACCTGGGTGAAGGTCCTCGAGCAGATCGAATCTCGTTCGATGCCTCCCGCCGACAAACCGCCGCCGGCGGCCGCCGAGGTGGAGCGGTTCCTGACGGAGCTGCGACCGGCGCTGAAACAACGCCTCCGTGTCTCCACCCGCGTGCCCCCGCCCGCACCGCTCCGCCGCCTCAATCGCGTGCAGTATCGCAACGTCGTCCGCGACCTGCTCGGTGTGGAGGGTGATTTCACGGCCCAGCTGCCTGCCGATGAAACCGGCTACGGCTTCGACAATATCGGCGAGCACCTCACCATCTCGCCCATCCTGATGGAGCAGTACCTGCGGATGGCTCAGGAGATCGCCGCCGCGGTGGTCATCACCGACCCGGATGAGGCCGCGCCCGTGGTGGCCAAGCTCGAATGGCCGGCCCCCGTCAGAAAGCCGTCAGACGATACTTTCGGCCTTGAGTTCTCCGGCAAAAAGCTCCCGTTGGCTCCGCCGGGGGGCAAGTTCCTCGCCCATGCGTTCGAGATTCCGGACGATGACGAGTACCTCATCAGGCTGCAGACCCTGGGCGAGAACATCGGCCCCAAGCCCTTCGAGTTGGCCGTCGACATCAGCGGAACGGAGGCGTTCCGGGTTCCGGTCGCATCGTCGGCGTTGACTTGGACGAAGGTCCGCCTGCGGCTGCCCAAGGGCACGGCGGAGTTCACGTTTCGGCCGATCCCGGAGCCGGTGCCCGCGGGCGAAAAGCCGCCGGAGCGCGGGCCGATCCTGCTCGAGCGGGTGCTCATTGCTCGGCCGTCTCAGACCTCCGACAGCACCTATCCCGAATTGCATCGCCGGGTGGCGGTCGCAAGGCCCGACAAGACCAGGAGTGTGCGCCAGGCTGCCGAGGCGATCTTCGAGCCGCTGGCGACCCGTGCCTACCGGCGACCGGCCACTCGCGAGCAGGTCGCCCGCCTGGTGGCCATCGTCGAGCAGGCCCATGCCGACGGACTGGCGTTCGAGCAAGGCGTGCAGCTGGCCCTGGAGGCGATGCTCTGTTCGCCGCACTTTCTGTTCATGGTGGAAGCCGAACGAGGCGCGGGCGGGCCCAGGCCCGTCGATGAGTTCGAGCTGGCGAACCGGCTCTCGTTTTTTCTCTGGAACACCATGCCCGACACCGAGCTGTTCGACGCCGCTCGCGCGGGCCGGCTGCGTAAAGAACTGGATCGGCACGTTGAACGGATGATCGGCGATGCCCGCTTCGAGGAGTTCTGCCGCAGCTTCACGTATCAGTGGCTGAAGCTCGGCCGCCTCAAGGAGTTTCGCCCCGATCCGAAAAACCCGCGATACGGCGAGTTCGCGAAGGTACGGGATGCTGCGGTGCGGGAAACTGCCCTGTTCTTCGCGACGGTGCTCCGCGATGACCTGCCGTTGACGACGCTCATCGACGGCTCGTTTACCCTGGTGAACGAGTCCTTGGCCCGGTTCTACCGCCTGCCCCCGGTGCCGGCCGACGCCGGCTTCCAGCGGGTCGAGGTCGCCGGCGGCCGCCCTCCCCGCGGTGGCCTGCTGACGCACGCGTCGGTGCTGGCGGCCACCTCGAACCCGACGCGGACTTCACCCGTGGTTCGCGGGGCCTGGATCCTCGACACGCTGCTCAATGCACCGCCGCCGCCCCCGCCGCCGGACGCCCCCACCCTGGAGCGTGCGAACGAGGCTGTGGACCAGTCCAAGCGGTCCATCCGCCAGCAGCTGGAAATGCATCGCTCCGTCGCGAGCTGTGCGGTCTGCCATAACCGCATCGATCCGCTGGGATTCGCCCTCGAGGGCTTCGACATCGTCGGCCAGCCGCGAAAAGTGGACGACTCGGGCCAGCCGGTGAATGCGACGGCGGTCCTGCCCTCGGGCGAGAAGCTGGAGGGCGTCGAGGGCCTGAAGAAAATCCTCGTCGGCCCCCGGAAGGAACAGTTTCTCGCCGGTTTGGCCGAAAAAATGATGATCTACGCGCTCGGCCGCGGGCCGGACCCGGCGGACGTGCCTGCCGTGCAGGCGATCGTGGACGCGGTCATGCAGAACCAGGACCGATCGCGAACCCTGCTCCGCGGGATCATCGCCAGCCCGGCCTTCAACAACAGATAGTTGCCCCCGATCGATCCATTCGAGACCGGAGCCCAGTGCCATGAACATCCTGCACAATCGACCGATCGCGCGAAGAACGCTCCTCCGCGGAGCGGGCGTGTCGCTGGCGCTGCCGGCGCTCGAGGCCATGCAGCCGCTGCGTGCCGACCAGGGCGGCCCGGCCCCGGTGCGGACGCTGTTCATCTACGCCCCGAACGGCATGTACATGCCCAATTGGACTCCCGCGGCCGAAGGCCGCCTGGAGGAGCTGCCCAAGATTCTTCGGGCGCTCGAGCCCCATCGCGGCGATGTCAGCGTGCTGACGCACCTGGCGAACATGGAGGCATATCGCGGCCATCCGGGCAGGGCACAGCACGCACCGGGTTCGGGTGCCTTCCTCACCTGTAGCACTCCCCGCGAGACGCTGGGCGGCGATGTGCAGGCGGGCATTTCCGTCGACCAGGTCATCGCCCGGGAACTCGGCACGCAGACGCGACTCCCGTCGCTCGAACTGAGCGTCGAAACGCCGACCGGCACCGGGACCTGTGACGTCGGATACCATTGTGCCTACACCACGCAGATTTCCTGGCGGACGCCGACCACCCCGCTCGGCCGCGACATCAGTCCGCGAAGCGTCTTCGAGCGGCTGTTTGCGGATACAGGGACTGCCCGCGTGGACGAAGTCCGCCAGCGGCGGAGCATCCTCGATTTCGTCCGCGCCGAGGCCCGTGAACTGAGCCAGCGGGTGGGGGCGGGCGATCGCCTCAAGGTCGAGCAGTATCTGGAAAGCATCCGCGAGATCGAACGCCGCGTGCAATCCTACGAGCAGGCCCCGCCCGTCCCGGACGCATCGCTCACGAACAACGGCTCCTTGCCGCTCGTGCCTGCCGATTTCGCCGAACACACCCGCCTCATGATCGACCTGCTCGTCGCCGCGCTGGCGACGGATTCGATCCGCGTCGGCAGCCTGATGCTGGGAAATGACGCCAGCCGACGTAGCTACCATGAAATCAACGTGCGGGGCGGCCACCACGAGGTCTCCCACTATGCCGCCGGCGGCGAAGAGCGGATCCACGCCTACACCGCCATCGGCGCCTACCACATCAGCTTCTTCGCCTACCTGCTCGACCGTCTCAAGAACACCCGTGAGGGCGAGCACAGCCTGTTCGACCGGTCGCAGGTGATGTTCGGCTGCAGCATCGGCAGTGGCAACGACCACAATTACGATGACCTGCCGGTGCTCCTCGCGGGACGCGGGAATGGCTCGTTGCGTCACGGCTTCCACCGCGTCTACCCCGCCAAGACGCCGATTGCCAATCTTTATCTCGCCATGCTCGAGCAGGCGGGCATCCACATGCCGCGATTCGGCGACAGCACGGGGACGCTCGGTCAATTGACCTGACCGCGACCCGGACGGCACGCCGCCGCACGGGAGCCGCCCCCGTGGCTCGTCGCAGCGACGAAGCCGCGAAGCGTCACGGCGACGGCACGAGATCCGAGAGCCGGTCGAGAAACTCACACGGCGTCAGGGCGACGGCGCCGTTGGCCCCTGGCCGCGCGGCCGTTCGCGAGCGACCAGGGCCGACCCAGTTGTCGGCCTCAGGCCCGCTCCAATTCCTTGATCGGCTCCCCGCCGGGGGCGACCATGCGGACGGGACGGGCGCCGGCGTACAGGTCGCTCGCCGGGTCGAGTCCGAGCAGGCTGAGCACCGTGGCCATGAACTCGGGCCCGCTCACCGGCCGCTCGACGACCTCGGCGCCCCGCTCGTCGGTGCGGCCGATGATCTGGCCGCCGCGGACACCGCCCCCGAACAGCACGGTCGACCACGCCTTGTCGTAATGCTGGCGGGAGCCGTCGGCGGCACAGCGGGGCGTGCGGCCGAACTCGCCCATCCACACGACGAGGGTGTCGTCCAGCATGCCGCGGTCGATCAGGTCGGTCAGCAGCGCGGTCATGGCCTGATCGCTGACCGGGAGGCAGGTGTCCCGCACCAGATCGGCCCGACGCTTTTCGTGGGTGTCCCAGTCCCCGAGGTACACCTCGACGAACGGGACTCCCGCCTCGACGAGTCGCCGGGCCAGCAGGCAGCCCTGGCCGAACTCGTGGCGTCCGTAGCGATCCCGCACGCGATCCGGCTCCCGCGTCAGGTCGAACGCCTGGTTGCGGTTCGAACGCATCACCGCCAACGCCCCTTCGTAGGCGGAGCGATGAGCGGCGACGGGCGCAACCGGGGCGGTCCGCTGGAACTGTCGGGCCAGACGGTCGGCGAGAGCCACACGATCGCCGAAGGCGTCCGGGGCCACGTGCGGCCGGAGGTTTTCGATTCCCGCCTCGATGTCACGGAGGATCATGCCGCCGTGCCGCGGGCCGAGAAACCCGCTGCCGGCGACGTAGGGAAAACCTCCGTTCTCCATGGTCTTCCCGGCCACCACGAAGTTCGGGAGCCCCGTATCATGCGGCCACCGGGAAGCCACGATCGCGCCCATCGACGGGTAGTTGAGCCCCGCGAAGTTCGGGCGATATCCGGTGTGCATATAGACCCGGCCGCGCCAGTGCTCGGTCGCCTCTTCGGTCCGCATGCCGCGGATGACGGCGGCGTGATGCATCAACTGCGAGAGCCGGCCATACCCTTCGGCGATGTGCAGGCCGGGGACGGACGTCGCGATGGTGCGATACGGTCCGCGGAACTCCACCGGCGCGGCCGGCTTGGGATCGAAGGTGTCGTGATGCGATGGGCCGCCGTCCATCCAGAGGAGAATGCACGACTTGTGCCGCGGCTTCGGCTGGCTCACGGCGGCGTGGGCCGCCAACGTGGGAAGCCATTGCGAGCAGGAAACCGCCCCCACGCCGGCCGCGGCCAGACGCACCGCCTCTCGGCGCGTCATCGGGGTCGATGGAAATCGCTCGAACATGTTTCTCGCGCCTCCGCGCTCCATCAAGGAATGACCGCAAACTCGGGCGAGTTGACCAGGGCCCACCAGACCGCCTGGAATCGCTCCGGGGCGGCGGGCCGCCCGGCGAGATAGTCCTGGATGATCGACAGGTCCTCGTCCGTGGGAAGTCGGCTCAGCACGCCGAGGTAGATCCGCGAGACGATCTCGGCATCGGTCCCCTGTTCCTTCGTGGCCTGCTCCACGAGGGCGTTCGGGGCGTTCGACATCCGCTGGTTGAGCAGGGCGAGAACCTGCGGGATGTTCTGCGTGTACTCGGTGGCGGCGCCGTCCACGTCGTCGGTCTTGAACAGCTTGAGGAAGTCCCCACGCGTGGCGAGGGTTTCGCCCTTGGCGGGCTTTCCGCCGACCGCGATCCGGTCCTTGTCCTTCGTGAGATCGCCGCCAGAGGCGGTGACGAGGCAGTCGTAGAAGACCTCGGGCCTGACCGCCTTGATCGTGGCATGGCTGTAGAGCGCGGTGTCGACCTCGTTGCCCGGGACCGTCCGGTGCGACCGCTGGTAGGCCCGGGTCAGCGTCATCCCCAGCACCAGGTGCCTGAAGTCGTAGCCCGACGCCACCAGCTCCCCGGCCAGGACGTTGAGCAGCTCCGGGTGGGACGGCAGGTTCTCGGGGTCCAGACTGTCGACCGGTTCGACCAGCCCGCGGCCGAAGACCTGTGCCCACAGCCGATTCGTGGTCGCCCGCGCGAACCAGGCGTTGTCGGGCGCGGTCAGCCACGCGGCGAGAACGTGCCGCGGCGTGTCGTTCGCGGAAAGCTCCGCGGCGAGCGTCACCGGCCCGCCCTCGAGGAACTTGGCGGCCACCAGCTGGCCGGCCCGCGGCCCGGCGTCATCGGGCAGGAGCACCGCACCGCCGTCCTTGCGAACCAGCGGCTTGTTGCCGAAGCGGGTCGCCGGCGGGCCATTGTCCGTGTCGACGATGCCCTTCTTGTCCTTCTCCACGAGGGTCGTCCGACTGAAGAAGGCGGCGATGCCCCAAAAGTCCTCCTGCTTCCAGGACGTGAACGGGTGGTCGTGGCATTCCGCGCACTGGAGCTGCACGCCCAGGAAACGCCGCGCGGTCGATGCCGCCAGCCGCTTCGCCTTCGGCTGCGTGTCCTCCACGCTCTGCAACAGGAATGCCACGGCGGGATGGCTGCCCTCGGCGGTGATCATCTCCCGCACGAGCTCGTTCCAGGGGCGGCCTGCGTTCAGTCCGTCCGCCAGCCACGTGTGAAAGGCCTGGGAGATCTGCGATGTGACCGTCGGTTGGATCTCCATGACCACGTCCACGGCGACGCGATCCCGCCACAGCCGTGCCCAGTACTGCCCATAGGCCGGATCGGCGAGCAGCGACTCGAGCAGCCGCCGCCGCTTGTCGGTCTCCTGGCTCGTGAGGAAGGCCTCGGCCGCGGCACGGGGGGGAATGCGACCGTGGATGTCGAGATGCGCCCGCCGCAGGAACTCGCCGTCGTCGGCCGGCGGCGAGGCCGGGATCTTCGCCGCAGCGAGCCGGGCATCGATCTGGCCGTCGATGAAGGCCGCCAGTTCCTCGGGGGTTTTCTTTTTGGACGGCACGGCCAGCGGGGGCGCGGGGCCCGCCGCCGCCGCGCCCGACTCGATCCACCGCCGCAGGATCGCCTTCTGCTCGGCCGAGACCTTGATCGGACGTGGCGGCATCTCGTCGCCGGCCACCCGCTTCCACAGCAGGCTCTTGTCCACGTCGCCGGGCACGATCGCGGCCCCCTGCCCACCGCCCGCCTTGATGGCGTGGAGCGTCCGCAGGTCCAGTTTTCCCTCCTGGTGCAGCCCGCCGTGACACGAGAGACAGTGGGAACTCAGGATGGGAAGCACGTCCCGCTCGAACACGGGAGCGTCCGCCTGACCCGCGACGGCCTCACCGGCCACGCAGGCTGCTGCCGCAATCAGGGCGGTCCACCGCATGATGTCGAAACCCCTCTACGATCGAGCGGCTGCCATGAAAACTCGTCAATGAATGGTCTGGACGACACCAGATATTGACTCGGAACCGCAACAAGTTACCAAGCACGCCAGCATTTCGCTCAGCAGCCTGTGGCGTATATCCTTAAGCGTCAATGACTTACGTCGTTTTTTCAGGGCCGTCGTCGAGCCTTCAGGACCACTCCCGTGATCGGTGTTCGCTCGTCGATCTGTTTGCCACCGTCGGATTGAGGGCGGTAGCATCGGCGGGGTCGGCCGTAGCCCGTCAGCGCTTCGGTCGGTTCGTGCGGCGAGCAGCCGGGCAACGCGGCCCGCACGCGGCCTCGTCAGCGGAGCCTGCCATGCGACATCGTCTGCTCCCCTTGCTGATCATGCTGGTCGCCTGTGGCAGTCCGGCCCTGGCCGAGACCGCGGCCGAGTTCAGGGGGCACAGGGGCCTGGTTTTCGCCCTGAGCTTCAGCCCCGACGGCAAGACGATGGCCACGGCGAGCTTCGACGGCACCGTCAAGCTCTGGGACTTTGCAGCGGGCAAGGAAACCGCCGTGCTGGAAGGGCACGCCGCCGCGGTCTACGCCGTCACGTTCGCGGCCGACGGCAACACCATCGCCACCGCCAGCCAGGACCAGACCATCCGCCTGTGGAACGCGGACGGCACGTTCCGCAAGGAGATCAAGGGCCACACCGGGATCGTCGACTCCATCGCCTTCAGTCCCGATGGGACGATGATCGCCTCCGGGGCGGCGGACAAGTCGGTCCGTCTCTGGGACGTGGCCACGGCCGCCGAACTCACGAAGCTCGGCGACCACCTTTCGACCGTCTACTCGGTCGCCTTCAGTCCGAACGGCCAGCTGCTCGCGTCGGCGGGGAACGACGGGGTGATCAAGATCTGGGACGTCAAGGCAAGGAAGGAAGCGAAAGAGCTGGCGCTGCCCCCCTTCAAGCCGGAGTTCGTCGAGGTCCCGCTGGACGAGAAACTGGAGGCGGAAGAGAGCCGGAGGCGGGCCGAGGAAGAGCGGAAGCAGCGGGCGCAGGAGGAGAAGAAGAAGCAGGAAGAGGAGAAGAAGCGGCTGGAGGCCGAGCAGGCCGGGGTGCAGGATCCGGCCAAGAAGCAGGAGGAGGAGCGGCAGAGAAAGAAAAAGGAAGAGCAAGAGAAGGAGAAAGAGAAGAAGAGACAGGAAGAGGAGGAGAGAAGGAGGAAGGAGCTCTATTTGAGGCCGAAGGAGTTCCGCGACGGCGTCACGGCGGTGGCCTTCGGTCCCGACAGCGTGACGCTCTATTCGGTCGGCTTCGACCGCAACCTGCGGATCTGGAACGTCACGCAGGGCAAGGAAATCAAGAAGATCGGTCCGGCTCCGGACGACCTCTTCGGCCTGTCGATCTCCCGCGACGGCAGGCAGGTCGCCACGGCGGGGAGCGTGGGCAGCATTCGTGTCTACGATGCCGCGTCGGGCGCGGAGACGTTCAGCACGCGGCTGGAGAACAGGCTCATCACCTACGGCCTCACGTTCACGCCCGACGGCAGGCAGCTCGTGGTCGGCAATGACAACGACAACGCCGCGCGGGTCGTCACGATCAGGTGAGGCGGCCGGGCCGTGCCGGCGGCCGCTGTGCGCGACGGTCCGGGCGGTCTCCCGACTGCGGCGCCGCGGTTCCGCGGCGGTTTCCGGTCTTGGCGGATCGCGTGGGGAATCCTGCGGCCCGAACCCCGTCTGCTACACTTCGCCGACGGCGGGGGTGGTGCTGGCCGGGCATCTCCGACCGGTACTTCCCGTCCCCGCCGCGGGCCGTCGCGTGCGCGGCGGCGGCCCGTCGCGAACGGGATCGATCGGTTGCCTGGCAGGAGGAGTCGCCCGATGGATGCGAGCGGATGCGTGCCGTCGTGCCGACGTGACGAACCAGGCCGACGGCGACCGGATCATGGCCTGCGGCATGCGGCCGCGGTGGCCGGCGTGGTGGCTGCGATCACGGCGGCCGGCGTGGGGTACGGCTCCCGGGCCGCCGACCCGCCGCCCGCAGCCCCCGCACCGCAGCCGGCGGAGCGGGGCCCGACGCCCGCCGCGATGCCGCCCGCCGTCTACCTGCGGTGCGGTTTTGGATCGAGCGACATCACGCCGCACCCTGCGGTGGTGCTGATGGGATACCCGGAGCCCCGCGGCCGATCGGGCAGCGACGGCGTCCACCTCCCGCTGCTGGCCAGGGCCTGCGTCCTCAAGGAGGGGGGCCGCACGGCCGTGCTCGTGTGCCTCGACCTGGCGGTCATGCCCAACGCGGCCTGCCGGCGACTGCGGGCGGAGGTCGCCCGGTCCATCGACGTCGATCCGGCGAACGTCATGGTCAGCACCAGCCACACGCACTCGGGACCGTTTCCATCCGACGAGTACGTGGAATCGATCCAGCCGAAGATCCTCGACGCCGTCCGCCGGGCAAGCGACCTGCTCCATCCCGTGACGCCCTGGATCCAGGAGGCGGCCCTCGGCCTGGGCTACAACCGCCGCGTGCTGGTGGACGGCACGGTCCGCATGTGCTGGAACCCGCAGACGATCGCCGACCATCCGCCGCGTCCGGCCCCCGATCCCACCTGCACCCTGCTGCAGTTTCGCCAGGTCAACGGGCCGCGGCAGCTCAACATCTGGAGCCTCGGGGCCCATCCGGTCGTGTTCGGCAAGGCCAGCCGCATGATCAGCAGCGATTATCCCGGCGCCGCTTGCACCTGGCTCGACGCCAACATCCCCGACGGCCGGAGCATGTTCGTGCTCGGCGCGGCCGGGAACGTCCATCCCTGGGTGGCGACCCAGGAAGACCCGCGGAACGTGGACCGCATCGGAGAGACGGCCGGCGCCTTCGTCCGCACGCTGTCCCAGGCCACGCGACCCGTCGCGGCCCGCGGCGGCGGGGAGAACCTCGTCTGTCGCTCGAAGACGATCGTGATCCGCGGCCACGAGCTCGACATCGCCGTCTGGCACGTGGGCGACGCCCTCGTCGTCGCGGCGCCGGTCGAGCTGTTCGGCGAACTGGCGGTGGACCTCCGCCGGCGGCTGGAGAGGCCGGTGCTGCTGGCCACGCTGACCAACGGCTGGAACGGTTACTGGCCGCACCGCGGGGCCTTCGCCGAAGGGGGCTACGAGGTGGGCGCCACGCCGGCAGGCCTCGAACCCGGGGACGGCGAGGCGCTGATCGACCAGCTCGTGGCACTGGCCAGGGCCGACGACCGCGTGCCCCGCAGCCCGGAGGCCGCGGTCGATGCCGGGCCGCCGCGGTAGCGATCGGCCCCGTCGAGCCGGGACGTGATCGAGCCGCTCGCGATTCCGGTGTTGAGGTACAGCGCCGGCCCCGCGAACTCCCCGAGCCCCCGGGCGACGTCGGCATCCAGCCTGGCCAGACCATTGAGCACGAGCGGACCGCCGGCATGGCGGGCCAGCGCCCGGGCAGTCTCATCGGCCAGCGTTTCGAGAGCGTTCAGCGGCAGGCACGCTGTCCGCGTCGCGGGCCGGCCTATCGACGTTACCCGCCGTCCTGGGCCCGCTGCCGCCGCTGCCGCTCTTCCAGCCACTTGGGGATCACGAAATCGTCGGTGAGGCTGCCGTCGGGTTCCTGAATCAGTTCCAGCGTCTCGATGAGCGGGATTTCGACGTCGCGGTTCTCGAGCAGCGTCGAGAGCGTCTTGGGGGAGACCTTCTTCAGGTTGGGCAGGGCCAGTGGGCCGCGGCGACCGGCGAGGGATGTGGCGATCGCGACGGCGTCGGGCGAGTCGAGGGCGGTGAGTCGCGGGAGACGGCCGTCCCAGGCCCGGCAGGATGCCAGGGCGGCGGCGACGGCGGCGTCCAGCCTGAGCAGGCCCTCGAGCAGCAGCTGGCCTCCCGCGAACTCGGCAAGCGCCCTGGCGGTGTCGCCGTCGATCGTGGCGAGATGCGGGAGCTGGCCATTCCATTGCTTGCACCGCACGAGCCACGTTGCGGTGTCGGCGTCGAGCGTCCGCAGGCCGCTGAGGTTCAGGACCTTGGCCCGGCATTCCGCGAGCGCCCGGGCGGTGTCGGCGTCGATCGTCCGCAGGCCGGCGAGATGCAGGATCTTCGCCCGGGATTCCGCCAGCGCCCGGGCGGTGTCGGCGTCGAGGGCGGTGAGGCCGTCGAGATACAGGTCGCCCGTGAACGCCGCGAACTGCTTGGCGGTGGCGGCGTCGAGGGCGGTCAGTCCGTTGAGGAGCAGGAAGCCCCCCTTGTTCCTCGCGAGCGGCCCGGCGGCATCGGCGTCGAGCCTGGTCAGGCCGGAGAGGTCCAGCCACGCAGTCTTGCGGCCGGCGAGCGACTCGGAGGTCTGGGCGTCGAGGCTGGTGAGGCCGTTGAGCAGGAGCGAACCACCCTCGAACCCGGCGAGGGCCTCCGCGGCGCGGGGGTCGAGGCTGGTCAGGCCACCGAGGCAGAGTGAACGAACCTTGAGGCCGGCGAGCGCCCGGGCCGTATCGGCGTCGAGCCTGGTCAGACCGGCGAGGCTGAGGCTGCCGCCACGGAACCGTGCGAGTGCCCGGGCGGTGTCGGCGTCGAGCGCGGCCAGGCCTTCGAGCTCCAGCTGTGAGCCCACGAAGGTGCTCAGCGCCTTGGCGGCCGCGGCGTCGAGCCTCGTCAGGCCGGGGGCGACGAGGGCATCGGCCTTCAGGCGGGCGAGCGCCGCAGCCGTGTCGGCGTCGAGCGTGGTCAGTTTGCCGAGCACGACAGCCCCGCGGAAATAGCTCGCCAGGGCGGCGGCGGTGGCGGCGTCCAGCGACCTGAGATTGGTCAAGGGCAGGCATCTGGACCATCGCACCGTCCCCCGGCTCTTGGTCTCGAACGACTCGTCGACCCCGGGAAAGTCGAACACCAGCCGCCGGGCCTGCTCGGGCGTCAGCGTCTCGATCGCGGCGGTATCCGCTGGCAGGTCGTCGGCCGCTGCATTCGCCGGTCCGCTGAGCAGGCCGCAGGCGAGCAGGGCAAGGAGGAACCGGGCGGCAGGCTGCATGATGAACCTCGGTGCGCTGCCACGGGCAGGCGATGTCTCGGCCGGCAAATCGCCCGGCCCGAGAGCCGCAGACTATCCCCGCGAGGGGCCGGGGACAAAGACCGGCCCCGCGATCGGCCGTCGGCGGGCCCTGCCACGCGGAGGCGTGGAGCCTGATTGAATTCCAACGGAACTCGCCACAGCTTGGACCAGAGCGTAGCCTGGATGGTCGGAGGCATCGAGGAGGCGAAGCCTGCGATCCAGCCGCCCCACATCAGCCGCCGCGTCGCGGCCCGGAGGATTTCCCATGCCAACCATGAAGACCGCCGCTGCGGCCGTGATCGTCTCCCTGAGTCTCGTGCTGGTGGCGCGGTCGGCGGAGCCGCTGCCGGCCGCCCCCCTGGGCGACCTCGTCGGCCAGCCGGTGGACATGGCGCCGTGGGCCTCCGCCTGGCGTGCCGACCGCGAGGTGCAGGAGCAGCCGGAGGCGTCCTTCATTCCCCGGCGGCTGAAGCGGCTCGACGAGGTCT
>Ga0315904_10000444_pt1 | contig 65512 bp, 55 predicted proteins | sample LakEriMetagenome_6_FD_203529 | JGI IMG/M metagenome (GOLD analysis project Ga0315904, IMG submission 203529) | Freshwater fungal communities from buoy surface, Lake Erie, Ohio, United States - Buoy 12 MA120 | ecosystem: Environmental > Aquatic > Freshwater > Lake | place: USA: Lake Erie, Ohio...
AGCGGATGCGCTGTTCGCTGACGCCCCAGTTCTGGGCGGCGGCCGGCGGCGGCGCGCTGACGGCCAAGAGGCCGGCCACTACGGCAAGGGCGCTGAAAAAGACGGAAAATCTCGGGATTCGCATCGGACGTCTCCTTCTTGGACGGATGTCTTCTTGGTCGATCGATGTCGGTCTGAAGCCAACCCCCCCCCGCGGCCAGTATACTTCTCGCAAATCGGATATCCATGAAAACCATCGGTCGAATCCTCCTCAAGGGACTGCTCACGATCCTGCCGATCGGGCTGACCCTGTACTTCATCTACTGGCTCGGCGTGACCGCCGAGTCGCTGCTGTCCGGCACGCTTAAATGGATGCTGCCCGAGGGGTTCTATCGGCCCGGCATGGGGCTCGTCGCCGGCTTCCTGGTGCTGTTCATCGTCGGCTTGCTGGTGAACGCCTACGTCGTCCGCCGCGTGTTCGGGCTCGGCGAGTCGCTGATCCTGCGCATCCCGGTGGTGAAGACGGTGTACGCCGCGCTGCGCGACCTCACCGGGCTGATGCGCGGCGGAGACGGTGGCCGGGAACTCGAACGGGTGGTGCTGGTCAGCGTCGGGCCGGGCAAGGTGCTCGGGTTCGTGACGCAGGAAAATGCGATAATCCCCGGCGTCGGCACCGATGAGTCGCTGGTGGCCGTCTACCTGCCGATGAGCTATCAGATCGGCGGCTACACCCTGTACCTGCCCCGCGACCGCATCGAGCCCACCGATCTCACGGTCGAGGCGGCGATGCGCATCGTGCTGACCGGCGGACTCCAGAACCAGTGACGTCCTTCATGTTCGAGGTGAACACATGACAATGGTGGATTACTCGCTGCGCGGACGGATCGCGGTCATCGCGTTCCAGGCGCCGCCGGTCAACAGTCTCGGTCACGCGCTGCGCGTCGGCTTGCTGGCGGCGCTCGACCGCGCCGCCGCCGACCCGGCGGTCGACGGCATCGTGCTGACGGGCAGCAACGGCACCTTCAGCGCAGGCGCGGACATCCGCGAATTCGGTTCGCCGGAGATGATCCGCGGTCCGTCGCTCTGGACCCTCAACACCGCGCTCGATGCGCTGCCGAAACCCGCGGTCGCCGCGATCGAGGGCATCGCGCTCGGTGGTGGTCTCGAACTCTCCATGAGCTGTCACCACCGCGTCGCGCTCGCCACCGCCAAGATCGGCCTGCCGGAGGTCAAGCTCGGCCTGCTGCCCGGCGCCGGCGGCACCCAACGCCTGCCGCGCCTGATCGGCGTGGAGAACGCGCTCAACGTGATGCTGTCGGGCGAGCCGCTGCCGGTGACGCTGTTCGCGAAGTCGCCGCTGTTCGACAAGGTCGTCGAGTCCGACCTCCTCGGCGCCGCGGTCGGTGTCGCCGAGGCTTCGGCCGCCGCGCTGCGCGAGGGCAAGCCGCTGCCGCGCGTCCGCGACCGCAAGGTCCGCGAACCCGATCTCGAGGCGCTCTGCCAGTTCGCGCGCAACACCGCCAAGACCGCGTTCAAAGAATATCCCGCACCGGTGTCGATCATCGACGCGGTGCAGTTCGGCGCGACGCGCTCCATCGACGCCGGTTTCGCCGAGGAGGGCCGCCTCTTCAAGCAGCTGATGGACGGCCCGGTGTCGGCGTCGCTGCGCCACGTCTTCTTCGCCGAGCGCGCCGCGGGGCGCGTCGCCGGCCTGCCCGAGACCATCAAGCCGCGCAGCGTCGCGTCGGTCGCGGTGATCGGCGCCGGCACCATGGGCACGGGGATCGCCATCAACTTCCTCAACGCGGGCATCGCGGTGCGCCTGCTGGAGGTCGGACAGGAGGCGCTCGACAAGGGCGTCGCCCGCGTCCGCCAGACCTACGATGGTCAGGTCAAGAAGGGCAAGCTCGATGCCGCCAAGCTCGAGGCGCGCATGGCGCTGCTCAAGCCGACGCTGTCCTATGCGGACCTCGGCGATGTCGACCTCGTCATCGAGGCCGTGTTCGAGGACATGGGCGTCAAGGAAAAAGTCTTCCGGCAGCTCGATGCCGTCGCGAAGCCCGGCGCGATCCTCGCCACCAACACCTCCACCCTCGACGTCGACCGCATCGCCTCGTTCACCGGCCGGCCGTCGGACGTCATCGGGCTGCATTTCTTCAGCCCCGCCAACGTCATGAAACTGCTCGAGGTGGTGCGCGGCGCCCAGACCGCGCCCGACGTGCTCGCGACCGCCATGGCGCTCGCCAAGAAGATCCGCAAGACCGCGGTGGTCTCGGGCGTCTGCGACGGCTTCATCGGCAACCGCATGATCAACCAGTACTCGGCGCAGGCGATGGAACTGTTGGACGAGGGCGCGAGCGTCGAGCAGGTCGATCGCGCCATCGAGAAGTTCGGCTTCGCGATGGGTCCTTTCCGCATGGGCGACCTCGCCGGCAACGACATCGGATTCCATATCCGCAAGCGTCTGTATGCCGAGGGCAAGCTCAAGCGCAAGGCGGTGGTCGCAGACCGGATCTGCGAGCTCGGCCGCTTCGGCCAGAAGACCGGGTCCGGCTGGTACGACTACAAGCCGGGCGATCGCACGGCCTACCCGTCGCCCGTGGTCGCGGGCGTGCTCGACGAGGCCCGCAAGGCGGCGGGCACGCCGCTGCGCCGCATCACCGATGCCGAGATCGTCGACCGTCTGGTCTACGCGCTCGTCAACGAGGGCGCGCGCATCCTCGACGAGAAGATCGCGCAGCGCGCCTCGGACATCGACCTCGTCTACCTCACCGGTTACGGCTTCCCGGTCTGGCGCGGCGGTCCGATGAAGTACGCCGACTCGCAGACGCTGTACGAGGTCGCGCGACGCATGCAGGGCTTCGCCGCGCTGCCAGGCGCCGACACCGAGTTCTGGACCCCCGCGCCGCTCTTGGCGCGCCTCGCCGCCGAAGGCGGCAGCTTCAACGGAGGTGGCGCATGAGCCGCACCGCATCGGGCCGCGAGGCCGTCATCGTCTCCACCGCCCGCACGCCGCTCACCCGCAGCTGGCGCGGCGCCCTCAACATGACCCACGGCGCCACCATGGGCGGCCATGTCGTGAAGGCCGCGATCGAGCGCGCGGGCATCGACCCGGCGAGCGTCGAGGACGTGATCATGGGCTGCGGCCTTCCGGAAGGCGCGACCGGCGCCAACATCGCGCGCCAGATCGCGCTGCGCGGCGGCCTGCCGGTCTCGGTGTCCGGGGTCACCGTCAACCGCTTCTGCTCGTCCGGGTTGCAGTCGATCGCATTGGCGTCGCAGCGCATCATCGCGGGCGAGGGCGACGTCTACGTGGCGGGCGGCCTCGAGTCGATCTCCTGCGTGCAGGGCGAGCTCAACACGCACATGGGCCGGGAAGGCTGGCTGTCGGAGAAGATCCCCGGCATCTACCACTCGATGCTGCAGACCGCCGAGACGGTGTCGGCCCGCTACAAGATCTCCCGCGAACTGCAGGACGCGTACGGCGCGCGCAGCCAGCAGCGGGCGAGCGCTGCGCTCGCGGCCGGGCACTTCAAGGAAGAGATCGCGCCCATCACCGTGCGCATGGCGGGCGTCGACCAGGCCGCGGGCGGCAAACTCTTCACGCGCGAGGTCACTTCGTCGCAGGACGAAGGCATCCGCGAGGGCACCACGGTCGAGGCGCTCGCCAAGATCCGTCCTGCGATGCCGGGCGGCGTGATCGCCGCCGGCAACGCGAGCCAGCTCTCCGACGGCGCCGGCGCCTGCGTGGTGATGAGCGCCGCCGAGGCGGAGCGCGCGGGTGCCAAGCCGCTCGGCGTGTTCCGCGGCTTCGCGATCGCGGGCTGCGAACCCGACGAGATGGGCATCGGTCCCGTGTTCGCCATCCCGAAACTGCTCGCGCGAGCCGGCCTCAAGGTGGACGACATCGGTCTTTGGGAGCTCAACGAGGCGTTCGCGGTGCAGGTGATCTACTGCCGTGACCAGCTCGGCATCCCTGACGAGCGGCTGAACGTGGACGGCGGTTCGATCGCCGTCGGCCATCCGTTCGGCATGACCGGACAACGCCTGGTCGGCCATGCGCTGCTCGCCGGCAAGCGGCTCGGTGCGAAGCACGTCGTCGTCACCATGTGCGTCGGCGGCGGCATGGGCGCGGCGGGTCTGTTCGAGGTCCTGTGATGCGGAGGTCGCCATGACGCGCCCTGTGCGCCGCACGGGGCGTTTCGCCGCGCTCGCGGCGCTGGCGCTGGCCTGCCTGGCGTCGGCGGAGGTCGCGATGGCGATCGAGCAACCCGAGTACACGGTCGTCCGCGAGGAAGGCGCGTTCGAGCTGCGCCGTTACGCGCCGTACCTGCTCGCGGAAACGGAGGTCGATGCCGGCTTCATGTCGGCCGGCAACGTCGCCTTCGGCCGGTTGTTCCGTTACATCAGCGGCGCCAACACCACCCGCACCGAGATCGCGATGACAGCGCCGGTCGAGCAGGCGCGCGATGCGGGCGCCGGCCGCGGCGAGAAGATCGCGATGACGGCGCCGGTCGAGCAGGCGCGTGACGGTGACACCTACCGGGTCGCGTTCGTGGTGCCGCGCAAGTTCACGCGTGAGACGGTCCCTCAGCCCACCGACCCGACCGTACGCATCCGCGAGGTCCCGGCCCGCACGATCGCCGCCTGGCGTTATTCGGGACGTTGGACGGAGGAGAACTTCCGCGGATACGAGCAGGAGCTGCGCGCGAAGATCGCGGCGCTCGGGCTCAAGCCTGTCCCCGGCGACAGCGCGATCATCGCGCGCTACGACGCGCCCTTCATCCCCTGGTTCATGCGTCGCAACGAGGTGCTGATCCCGCTGCTGGAGCCGCCTGCGGCGGCGAAACCGGCGCCCTGATCAGGGCCCTGCTCAGGGCTTGATGGGCGGCTTCGTGGTCGCCTGCGGCACCGGTGCCGCGGTGCGTGCGGCGGGAGCGGCCCAGGCGCTGCGCCATTCGGCCACTTCCTGCGCGTCGGCGCGCCGCGTCTTGCGGTCGTAGAGGCACAGCATCACCGTCTTGGCACCCTTCATGTGCGCGGGTCTCCAGGCGCCGGTCACGAGCCGCGCATCGATGCCCGCCGTGTCGTCGAAACGCGCCGTCGCCGGATGCACCACCGGATCCTTGAGGTTGGAGGCCGTCGCGCAGGCGGTCGCGGCATCTTTCTCGAGCTGCGCCCAAGCTGCAGGCGAGGAAGCCTCTGCGGCCGGATAGGTCCCGAAAGTGGTGGCGAGCGCGATGACCAAGGCCGTCGCCAGCGCGAACGGCGCGGCAAGCGAGAGGGGGGCGGGCGATCGGCCAAGGTCGTGCATGGGAAGGATCCTTCGTAGGGGCGGTCGGGCGGGATATTATCCGGGCGGCCCCGACGCCGTCACGGGGCGCCGTCACGGATGGAGCACCCCATGAAAGAAGACCTGCGCAGCCTGCGACCGCTCGCCACGCTCGACCGTCGCGGTTTCGTCACCACGGCGCTGGCGGGCGGCTTCGCCGCGGCGACGCTGCCCGTGAGCGCCGAGACCCTCGTCACGCCATTGGATGGGCTCGATGCCGGCGAGGTCCGCATACCGGTCGCGGACGGCTCGCTGCCGGCGTACTACGCGCGGCCGGCGCGCGGCTCGAAGCTGCCGGTGGTGCTGGTGGTGCAGGAGATCTTCGGCGTGCACGAGCACATCCGCGATGTCTGCCGTCGTTTCGCGCAGCGCGGCGCGATCGCGGTCGCGCCCGAGCTGTTCGCGCGCCAAGGCGACCCCTCGAAGGTGGCCGACATCCAGGCGTTGATGCGCGACATCGTCTCCAAGGTGCCCGATGCGCAGGTCATGGCAGACCTCGATGCCACGCTGCGGTGGGCCCGTACGCGTGCGCGCGGCATCGAGGGCAAGGTCGGCGTCACGGGGTTTTGCTGGGGCGGGCGCATCACGTGGCTCTATGCCGCGCACAGTGCAGAGGTCGCTGCGGGCGTCGCCTGGTACGGGCGGCTCGTCGGACAGCCCTCGGCGCTGCAGCCTTCACATCCCGTCGATGTCGCTGCCGCGTTGCAGGCCCCGGTGCTCGGGCTCTACGCCGGCAAGGATGCGGGGATCCCGCTCGATGGTGTGGCGGCGATGCGCACAGCGCTGTCGGCACCCGGCGCGTCGTCCGCCGCCGCCGGCTCGCAGATCATCGTCTATCCCGAGGCCGGGCACGGCTTCTACGCCGATTACCGGGCGTCGTACCGTCGTGAGGACGCGGAGGCGGCGTTCGCTCAAGCGATCGGGTTCTTCGCGGGTCGGGGCCTGACGTTGAAGACCGCTTGACCCAAGACCGGCTGACCCAGAGCCGCCCGATCGGACAGTGACACCGTGCTGCTGCGCCTCGACAACGTCTCCCTCGCGTTCGGATCGCGACCCTTGCTGGAGCAGGCCTCGCTGCAGGTCGGCGAGCGCGAGCGTGTCTGTCTGGTCGGGCGCAACGGCGAGGGGAAGTCCTCGTTGCTGCGCTTGGTCGCGGGCCTCGCGCAGCCGGACGACGGCAGCGTCTGGATCCGCCCGGGCGCGCGATTGGCGGCGTTGGCGCAGGACCTGGACGCCGTGGCCGACGATCGGGTCGCGGACATCGTGCGCGGCGGTCTCGCGCCTGATGCAGGCGAGGGGTGGGAGACGACGCATCGCGTCGAGGCGATGCTGTCGCGGCTCGGGCTGGACGGCGAGCGGCGCTTCGCGGACCTCTCGGGCGGTTGGCGCCGCCGCACGTTGCTCGCGCGCGCCTTGGTCGCGGAGCCCGACATCCTGTTGCTCGATGAGCCGACCAACCATCTCGACATCGCGACCATCGAGTGGCTCGAAGCGGCGCTGTCCGCGTTCCGCGGCGCGCTGCTGTTCGTCACGCACGACCGGGCGTTCGTCAACCGGCTCGCCACCCGTGTCGTGGAGCTCGATCGCGGCCGCTTGAGTTCCTGGCCCGGGAACTACGACGACTATGTCGGGCGCAAGACCTTGCAGCTCGAGATCGAGGCCAAGGCGAACGCCGAATTCGACCGCAAGCTCGCGCAAGAGGAGGTCTGGATCCGCAAGGGCGTCGAGGCCCGGCGCACCCGCAACGAGGGTCGGGTACGCGCGCTGCAGGCGATGCGCCGCGAACGACGGGAGCGGCGCGACCGCATCGGACAGGCGGCCTTCGAGGTCGCCGAAGCCGGCGATCCCGGGCGCCGCATCTTCGAGGCCGAGCGCGCCGGCGTCTCGTTCGGGGACCACGTGGTCATCCGCGAGCTCGACGTGCGCATCCAACGCGGCGACCGCATCGGCATCGTCGGGCCGAACGGCGCCGGCAAGAGCACCCTGCTGAAGCTGCTGCTCGGCGCGCTGGAGCCGTCGAGCGGCCACGTGCAGCGCGGCGGCCGGCTCGAGACCGCCTATTACGACCAGCAGCGCGAACAGCTCGATCTCTCCGCCTCGGTGGCCGACAACGTCAACGACGGCAACGCCTTCGTGCCGATCGCGGGCGAGAACCGCCACGTATCGGGCTACCTGCGTGATTTCCTGTTCCGCCCTGACCAATTGCTCACGCCCGCCTCCGCGCTGTCGGGCGGTGAACGCAACCGCCTGTTGCTCGCGCGCTTGTTCGCGCGGCCCGCGAACCTCTTGGTGATGGACGAGCCGACCAATGACCTCGACATCGACACGCTGGAACTGCTCGAGGAGCGCGTGGCGGGGTTCGACGGCACGCTGCTGCTGGTGAGCCACGATCGTGCGTTCCTCGATCGGGTGGTGACGGGCCTGCTGGTGCTCGAGGGCGACGGGCGCGTGCAGGAGTTCGTCGGTGGCTGGAGCGACTGGGTGCGGTGGCGCGAGGCGCAGGGCGTCCGCGAGGCCGCACCCGCGACCGCGCGCGAGGGTGCATCGCGCGCCGCGGCGCCCCGCCCGGACGAGGCGCAGGCGTCGCCGAAGACGCAACGCCGTCGCCTGTCGTTCAAAGATCAGCGTGAGCATGACGCCTTGCCGGCGCGCATCGAGACCTTGGAGGGCGAGAAGGCGGCGCTCGACGCGCTGGTCGCACAGCCGGGGTTCTATGCGCAGGACCATGCGTCGGTGCGTGCGACGCTCGCGCAGCTGCAGCAGAAGGGCGACGACATCGAAGCGGCGTATGCGCGTTGGGCGGAGCTCGAGGCGCTCGCTGCGGGACAAGGCCCGGCGAGATAAGTGTTGGCACGCGCGGCGTGTCGTGTATAGTGCGCCGCCAGAAGGGTTGCGCGGTCAGCGCCCCTACTCAATCAGCTCGCGCCTGACCGCAGCGGAACATGTTCCGCTTCGCGAGCCTCTCCCGGGACATCCCCGAAGGTACTCCATGACATTCTCCGATCTCGGGCTCGAGCCCGAGCTGCTGCGTGCCGTCGCCGACAAGGGCTACGACACGCCGACCCCCATCCAGGCCAAGGCCATCCCGGCCGTGCTGTCCGGCCGCGACGTGCTCGCGGGCGCGCAGACCGGCACCGGCAAGACCGCAGGCTTCGTGCTGCCCTTGCTGCAGAAGCTCGGTGCGGCGAGCGGCCGCGCGCCGCGCGCGTTGGTGCTGAGCCCCACACGCGAACTCACCGCACAGATCGCCGACAGCGCGCGCGCCTACGGCCGCTACAAGGACCTGCGCACGCTGGTCATCTTCGGCGGTGTCAGCGAACGGCCGCAGATGGACGGCCTGCGCAGCGGCTGCGACCTCTTGGTCGCGACGCCGGGCCGGCTCATCGACCTCGTCGAGCAGGGCGCGGCCGACCTCTCGCAGGTGCGGCATCTCGTGCTCGACGAAGCCGACCGCATGCTCGACATGGGGTTCATCCACGCCATCAAGCGCATCCTCAAGATGCTGCCGGCGCAGCGACAGAACCTGATGTTCTCGGCCACCTACTCGGACGACATCCGCGAGCTCGCCGGCCGCATGCTGCGCGATCCGGTGAGCGTCGAGGTCGCGCCGCGCAACACCACGGCCGAGCGCGTCGAGCAGGTCGCGTTCCGGGTCCCCAAGGAGGACAAGCGCCACCTGCTGGTGCACCTCTTCAACACCGGTTCGTCGGGCGAGGGCAGCTGGCACCAGGCGCTGGTGTTCACTCGCACCAAGCACGGCGCCAACCGTCTCGCGCAGCAGCTCGAGGGCGCGGGCATCCGCGCTGCCGCCATCCACGGCAACAAGAGCCAGGCCGCGCGCGTGCGGGCGCTCGAGGACTTCAAGTCCGGCCGGATCGCGGCGCTGGTCGCCACCGAGGTCGCCTCGCGCGGCCTCGACATCAAAGAGCTGCCGCAAGTGGTGAACTACGAGCTGCCGAACGTTCCGGAGGACTACGTGCACCGCATCGGCCGCACGGCGCGTGCCGGCTCGACCGGTCGTGCGGTGAGCCTGGTCGCGCCCGACGAGGCGGGCCTGCTGCGCGACATCGAGCGCACCATGCGCCAGTCCGTGCCGGTGCTGCCGACGCCGGCGTTCGAGCGGCGTGTCCCGGCCGGTCCGCCGGACCGCGGCCCGCCGCCCCCGCGCGGCGCCTCCCGCGGCGCCGAGCGCAGCGATCCCCGCGGCGTCAGCCGCCCGAACGCTTCGCAGCCCAACCGAGGCGGGTCAGCTCCGCGACCAGCAGGTCACGGTGGTCCCCCTGGATCTCGATCGCGCCGTTTCGGACCGTCCCGCCGCAGCCGCAGCGCTTCTTGAGCTGACGCGCGAGTTCCTCGAGCTGCGGCTGGGTCAGCGGCAGCCCGGTGATCACGCTCACGCCCTTGCCGCCGCGGCCCTGGGTCTCGCGGCCGACCCGCACCAGGGCGTCCCGCTTGCCACCGGCGAGCGGTGCGACCACGGTGCCGGCGGCGGCCTTGCGCTTGGCGTCGATGTTCATGCGGCGAGTTTAGGCGATGTCGCCTCGGGCTAGAATGCGGACATGAGCTCCGAACCCGAAGTCCGGCACCCTTTCCTCGTCTTGGGTCTCGCGTTCGCCGCGGCACTCGTGGCGTGTGCGTCCCCGACGATCTTCGCGCAGGCGGCGATGACGCCACCGTCACCGCCCGCGCCCGCACGACCGGTCACCGCCGCGGAGGTCCTCGCCGCGTCGCGGCCCGAGGAGTGGCGGCGCCTCGATCCCGCGCGCACCGTCTACATGGACCTCGATGCCGGCCGCGTCGTCCTCGAACTGGCTCCGACCTTCGCGCCGAAGCACGTCGCCAACCTGCGCACCTTGGTGCGTGCCGGATTCTTCGACGGCCTCAGCATCAACCGCGTCCAGGACAACTTCGTGACCCAGTGGGGTGATGCGGACAACAAGCGTGCGTTCGGCGAGGCCGCGACCGAGGTCGCGCCGGAATTCGAGCGCGCGTGGTCCGCCGACCTGCGCTTCACGCCGCTGCCCGACGGGGATGTGTTCGCCCCCGATGTGGGCTTCGTCGACGGTTTCCCGGTCGCGGGCGACCGCGCCGCCGGGCGCATCTGGATGGCGCACTGCTATGGCGCGTTGGGCGTCGGCCGCGACACGGCAGACACGTCCGGCAACGGCGGCGAACTCTACGCCGTGATCGGCCACGCGCCGCGGCAGCTCGACCGCAACATCACCGTCGTCGGTCGGGTCGTGATGGGGATGGACCTGCTCGCGGCCTTGCCGCGCGGCACGCAGGCGCTGGGGTTCTACGCCACGGCGGCCGAACGCGTGCCGATCCGTCGCGTGCGATTCGCCGAGGACCTGCCGCCGGCGGAACGCATGGACCTCGAGGCCTTGAGCGCCGGATCGGCGTCCTTCGATGCCCTGGTCGAGGCCCGCCGCAACCGGCGCGACGAGTGGTACAAGCGTCCCGCTGGCCGCATCGATCTTTGCAGCGTTCCGTTGCCGGTGCGCAAGGTCGCGTCGGTCCCCGGGCGCTAGGGCAACACGGTCTGCCGCAGCACTTCGCCGCGCGCGAGCCGGTCGAAGCCGAGGTTGATGTCCTCCAGGGCAAGCGTGCCCGACAGCAGGCGATCGACCGGCAGGCGCCCCGACTGGTACCACTCGATGTAGCGCGGGATGTCGCGCGCCGGGACGCAGCTGCCGAGATAACTGCCCTTGATGCTGCGCTCCTCGGCGACGATGCCGACGTGCGGGACCGAGAACAGCGCTTGCGGATGCGACAAGCCGGCGGTGACGGTGGTGCCGCCGCGGCGGGTGATGCGGTAGGCGAGCTCGAACGCCTTTGCGGAGCCGGCCATCTCGAAGGCGAACTCGACGCCGCCCTGCGTCGCGTCACGCACCGCTTCGGCGCAACGCTCGTCACCTGCATTGAAGACGTCCGTCGCGCCGAGCCCTTGCGCGATCGCGAGCTTCGCGTCGGAGAGGTCGATGGCGATGATGCGGCGCGCCTCGCGCAGCCGCGCGCCCATCAGGGCCGCGAGACCCACGCCGCCAAGACCGATCACGGCGACGCTGCGGCCGGGCGGAAGGTCCGCGGTGTTCACCACGGCGCCCGTGCCCGTGATCACCGCACAGCCGAACACGGCGGCCTCCTCGAAGCCGAGCGACCGGTCCACTCGCACCAGCGATTCGCGTCTCACGGTCGTGTATTCCGCGAACACGGACACGCCGAGGTGGTGGTTGAGCGGCGCACCACCCCGGGCGAGGCGGCGCGCGCCGCCGAGCAGCGTGCCTGCGGTGTTGGCGGTGAACCCCGGCTCGCAGAGCGCCGGGCGCGCGTCCTGGCACGGGCTGCAGTGGCCGCAGCTCGGCACAAAAGTGGTGACCACGTGGTCGCCCACCGAGAGGTCGGTGACGCCGGCGCCGATCTCCTCGACGACGCCCGCGCCCTCATGGCCCAGCACCATCGGCAGCGGGCGCGGCCGGTTGCCGTCGATCACCGAGAGGTCGGAATGGCAGAGGCCTGCGGCGCGCACGCGCAGCAGCACTTCCCCCGGTCCCGGGGGTGCGAGGTCGACCTCGAGGATCTCGAGCGGACGGGACCCGGCGTACGGGGCCGGAGCGCCCATCCGGGTGAGCACGGCAGCGCGCGTCTTCATGCCCTCACGCTAAGCCTTGCCGGGGTGTCTGGCAACTGCGCGGCCGCCGACGGAGAATGCAGCGCATGAGCACATCACGCCCTTCGCCGCCGTCGCGCGACGCATTCGCGGCCTTCCATCCGATCGGCACGCGGTGGATGGACGACGACGCCTACGGGCACGCCAACAACGTCGTCTACTACTCGTGGTTCGATACGGCGGTGAACGCCTTCCTGATGGCGTCCCTCAGGGCCGACATCCGCAAGCTGCCGCAGATCGGCGTGGTCGCCGAGACGGGCTGCGTGTACTTCGCTTCCGTGCATTTCCCGCAGGCGCTCGACATCGGGCTGTCCGTCGAGCGGCTCGGTGAGCGCAGCGTGACGTATCGTCTCGGTGTGTTCGTCGCCGGTTCGCCGGATTGCGCGGCGCTCGGCCGCTTCGTGCATGTCTACGTGGATGCGCAGACGCGCCGCAGCGTCCCGGTGCCCGATGCGATCCGCGCCGCCGTGCAGCCGCTCGTCCGCGCGGCGCCGGCGATCGCGGGCGCTCCCTGATCGGGCAGGCCCGGACAGGTCACTCCCTGAGCGATCGCTCCGCTTTCGCGAGGCGGCTGATGCCGAGCGCGCCGCTGCGCACCACTTCCAGCAACTGCGCGCCCTTGGCGAGGTCGGCGACGAAGGCATCGACCTCGGCTTCGACCGCGGTCAACTCCACGATGAACCCCTCGCTCGCGGGATCGAGCACGCGTCCGCCCGAGCGCACCACGTAGCCGCGCACCGCATCCGACTGCTCCGGACGGACCTTGAGCTTCAGCAGCACGAGCTCACGCTCGATGTGCTCGCCCCCGGTCATGTCCTCGACGGTGACGACGTCGATGAGCTTGTTCAGCTGGGCGAGGATCTGCTGCACCACCGCGTCCGAACCGCGGGTGACGAGGGTGATGCGTGAGACCGTGGGGTCGTCCGTCGCGGCGACCGACAGCGACTCGATGTTGTAGCCGCGGGTGGAGAACAGGCCCGCGACGCGCGTCAGCGCGCCGGCCTCGTTCTGCAGCTGTATGGCGATGATGTGGCGCATGGGTCCGGGAAGCATATTGCACGAGGCCGGTAAACTGATAGTCTGGAAAGCCTTTTGTCCGGTTTCCACGGATCTTCGCCATGCCGTCTCCCGCCGTCCCCCAGTCCGCCGCCGCCGCGCACCCGCTCGCCGGCAAGACCCTGACCGGTGCGGAGATGATCGTGCAGGTGCTGGCGGACGAAGGGACGACCGCGATCTTCGGCTACTCGGGCGGCGCGATCCTGCCCACCTACGACGCGGTGTTCCGCCACAACCAGGAACGCGCCGAGCGCGGCGATCGGCAGATGCCGCTGATCGTGCCGGCCAACGAGCAGGGCGCCGGGTTCATGGCGGCGGGCTATGCGCGGGCGAGCGGTCGTGTCGGTGTCTGTCTCGTGACCTCCGGTCCCGGCGCCACCAACACCGTCACGCCCGTGCGCGACTCGATGGCCGACTCCGTGCCGATGGTCGTCATCTGCGGGCAGGTCCCGACCGCCGCGATCGGCACGGACGCGTTCCAGGAGGCGCCGGTGCCGGCGATCATGGGCTCGGTCGCCAAGCACATCTTCCTCGTCACCGATCCGGAGAAGCTCGAAGCCACCGTGCGCACCGCGTTCGAGATCGCGCGGACCGGCCGACCGGGTCCGGTGGTCATCGACGTGCCGAAGGACGTCCAGAACTGGAGCGGCGTGTTCCGCGGTGAGGGCGTGCTGCCGGTGCCCGGCTATCGCAAACGGTTGTTCACGACGCGTCACGCGCACGTCGAGGCCGACGAGGCGGAGGCGTTCTTCGGCATGCTTGCCGCGTCACGTCGGCCGCTGCTCTATGTGGGGGGTGGCGCCATCAACGGCGAGGCCGCCGCTGTGCTCACCGAGTTCGCCACCACGTTCGGCGTGCCGGTCGTCACCACGCTGATGGGCATCGGCGCCTTCGATACCACGCATCCGCTGTCGATGCGCATGCTCGGCATGCACGGCGCCGCCTTCGCCAATTACGCGGTCCAGGACTGCGACCTGCTGATCGCGGTAGGCGCGCGCTTCGACGACCGCGTGGCAGGCGTGCCCGCCAAGTTCGCGCCCAATGCCCGGCGCATCGCGCACTTCGACATCGACCGCGCCGAGATCAACAAGGTCAAGACGGTCGACTGGAGCCACGTCGGCGAGCTGCGCGATGCCCTCACGACGCTCACCGCGTTCGGGCGCGAGCGGGGATTCCACGGCGATTTCGCGGCCTGGCACTCGGAGCTCGATGCTTTGCGCACCCGGCACGCGATGGACTACGACCGCCAGAGCCCGCTGATCCAGCCCTACCACGTCATCGAGGAGATCAATCGCCTGACCAAGGGCGAGGCGATCATCTCCACCGGCGTCGGCCAGCACCAGATGTGGGCGGCACAGTACTTCGATTTCCGGCGGCCCCGCCTGTGGCTCACCTCGGGCTCGATGGGCACCATGGGCTTCGGCCTGCCGGCGGCCATCGGCGCCCAGTTCGCCAATCCGGACGCGCTCGTCATCGACATCGACGGCGATGCCTCGATCCGCATGAACTTCGGCGACCTCGAGACCGTCACCACCTACGACCTGCCCGTCAAGGTGGTGGTGCTCAACAATTTCGGCGATGGCATGGTCAAGCAGTGGCAGAAGCTGTTCTTCAAGGGGCGCATGTCGGCGAGCGACAAGTCCCTGCACAAGAAGGACTTCGTGAAGGCCGCGCAGGCCGACGGTTTCCCATGGGCCGTACGTCTCGACCGCAAGGAAGACATCGAGCGGGTGGTGCGCGAGTTCATCGAGTTCCGTGGCCCGGCGTTCCTCGAGGTCATCATCGACCCGGATGCGGGCGTCTATCCGATGGTCGGTCCGGGGCAGTCCTACGACGCCATGATCACCGGCGATTTCATCGCGGCCCGACGCCCGCCGACCGAGACCTCTGCGCCGGGTCCGTCCGAGATGTTCTGAGAGCCCGGGAATGAAGTACCTGCACACCATGGTGCGCGTCGCGGACATCGAGGCTTCGCTGCGTTTCTATCGCGATGCGCTCGGGCTCGAGCTGCTTTCGCGGCGCGACTATCCGCAGGGCAGGTTCACGTTGGTGTTCCTCGCGGCGCCGGGCGACCACTCCGCCCAGGTCGAGCTCACCCACAACTGGGATCCGGAGGCGTATTCGGGCGGCCGGAACTTCGGGCATCTCGCCTACGCCGTGCCCGATATCTATGCATCCTGCCGGCGCCTCGCCGAGCACGGCGTGACGGTGCTGCGCCCGCCGCGCGACGGCCGCATGGCCTTCGTGCGCTCGCCCGATGGCATCAGCATCGAGCTGCTGCAGGACGGTCCGGCGTTGCCGCCGGCCGAGCCTTGGGCCTCGATGCCGAACACCGGCAATTGGTAGATCGGGCGGACGATGGGCGGCGGTCTTCGTGACCGCGCAGCTGCAGCCACGCGGCCTGTAACGGCCTTCCCCCGGACGATCACCCCTCGGACAGGCATCGTGGAAAACCCGCATGCGCGCCAGCCTCGCGCACCGCCTATGATATCGACCATGTCCGACCTGCCGGTCTGTCGATGGCTTTTGAGGGGGCTGTTGGCCTTCGCCGCCTGTGCCTGGCCCGTCGCTGTCACCGCTGGCGCGGCCGATGCCGCCGCATCCCCCGACCCGTCGCGCGGCGAGCAGCGCTACGCCACTTGCGCTGCCTGTCACGGGGCATCGGGCATGGGCCAGCCGGAGGGGCCGGCGCCCGTTCTCGCCGGTCAGCATGAGCTCGTGTTGCTCAGGCAACTCGCCGACTATCGCGCCGGCGTGCGCTGGGACCCGCAGATGGAGCCGGTGTCGCGGCTCCGCCTCGTCGAGGCAGCACGCGACCGCGCCGACCTCGCGGCCTTTCTCTCGCAGCTCGATCCGTCGCTGCCGGCTGCGATCGGCCCCGGCGATTCGCTCGCTGCGGGCGCTCGCGTCTTCGTCATCGACTGCGCGGGCTGCCATGGCGCCACGGGACAGGGCGATGCCGCGCGCGGCATCCCGCGGCTCGCCGGCCAGCACCACGGCTACCTGCGCAGGCAGGTGCAGGACGCCGTCGAGGGTCGCCGACCACGTCTGCAAGCGTCGCACGGTGCGCGCTTCACGGTGCTCACGGCCGCGGAGATCGACGGCCTTGCCGACTACCTGTCCCGCAATGCACGACGCGTGGCGCCGGTCCGGCCGCGCTGAGGCGCGCGCCGTCTGCCTGGCCGCGCTCGCGTGCCTGGCGGGTTGCGCCTCGCCGCGCGCCTTCCTCGGCGAGCCGTTGGCGCGTCCTGCGGGTGTGGGCGGCTATAGGGCCGCGGACGTGTTGCCGCGGCGTGCGCCCGACGATCTGCGGGTGGTGGTCAGTTTCTCCGGCGGCGGCATGCGCGCGTCGGCGCTGGCGTATGGCGTGCTCGAGCAGCTCGCCGACGACCGCGTCGTTCCGACCGGGGGCGATGAGCCGCGCCGTCTGCTCGATGAGGTGGATCTCGTCTCCGCCGTGTCGGGCGGCGCCGTGACTGCGGCTTATTGGGTGCTGCACGGCGACCGTGTGTTCGCGGACTACCGGCGTCGTTTCCTCACGCGCGACGTCTCGGGCGGATTGAAGCGTGCGGTGTTCCTCGACCCGCGCAACTGGGCGCGGCTCGCCTCGGCCGAGTATTCCCGCGGCGATGTGTATGCCGATTACCTCGATCGCAAGCTGTTCCGCGGCGCGCGGTTCGCCGACCTCGACCGCAGCGGCGAGCGTCCCTTCCTGATCCTCAACGCCACCGACATCGGCACCGCCGCCCGTTTCGCCTTCACGCAGGACAGCTTCGACCTGCTGTGCGGGGACCTCGACCGCTATCCGATCGGACGCGCGGTCGCCGCGTCGTCCTCGGTGCCGGCGTTGCTCACGCCGATCACGCTGCGCAACCGCGCCGGCGGCTGCGGATTCCGCATGCCGCGCTGGGTGGAGCCTGCTGCCTCGACCCATGACGACTCCCGTCGACACCTGCAAGCGTCAGCGATGCAGGCCTATGCTGACGCCGGCCGCTACGGCTGGCTGCATCTCGTCGACGGCGCGCTCGGTGACAATCTCGGCGTGCGTGCCGCGATGGACGCGCTCGCCGACCGCGATGACCCCGCGCGACCGGATCCCGCCGCGGTGTCGCATCATCGGCGCCTGGTGTTCATCGCGGTGAACGCCTCGGACTGGCAGGCGGGCCGCATCGGTGGTTCCCGGCAGCCGCCCGACGCCATGGAGATGCTGCGCCTGCTCGGAACCGTGCCGGTCGACCGCTACACCGTCGAGACCAAGGCGCTGCTGCGTGAGACGCTGCGTCGATGGATGGACGGGAACGCCGGCGCGGAGCGGGCGCACATCGTCGAGGTCGATCTCGATGAACTGCGCGATGATCCGCGGTTCGGGAGGCTGACGCAGTTGCCGACCGCATTCGACGCTGCGCCCAGTGATGTGGACGAGCTCCGGTGCGCCGCGCGGCGGCTGCTCGCGACGAACCCCGAGTACCGGCGCCTGATGCGCGAGGTCGGTGCGGGCGACGGTGTCGCGCCCTCAGCCGGCTGCGCCCCATCCTGATCATCTGCATCGCGCGGCCGAGGGCTCCGCAGGCGCAGCGGGTCGGTCCGGGCGGGTGGCGATCATTGTGACGTAGCTCCGGATCTGGCGGGTCTCCGGGTTCCCCGGTCATCGCAAGCCGTGTATTCTCCGGCGCCGTTGGCCTGTGTCCCAGCCGACCCGCCCGTCCCCGTCTGTCCGGTCAGCCGTATGCGCAGAGATGAGAACCGAAAGGCCGCCGCCGCGTTCGCCGCCGCGTCTGCTTCCCACGACGTGCTGGTCGCCCGCCAGCCGATCTTCGACGCCTTCTCGAAGGTCATCGCCTATGAACTGCTCTATCGCCCGACGGCGGAAGACGCCGCCACCGGGGCGGCGCTGAGCGGCTCCACGGCGACGGCCCGCGTCATCTTGGCGGCGATCAGCGACTTCGGGCTCAAGCGCCTGGTCGGCGACGCCGACGTGCACATCAACCTCCCGGCGGAGCTGATCCGCGACCCGATCGACATCCCCCTGCCGCCGGCACGGGTGGTGCTCGAGGTCCTGGAGGACGTGCAGGCCGACGATGCGGTGATCGCCGGACTCCAGGCCTACAAGGCCCGCGGGTTCCGCATCGCGCTGGATGATTTCGCCGCCGTGGCGGGGCAGGGCGATCCGCGGCTGCTCGCGATCGCCGATCTCGTGAAGATCGACATCCTGCTCCAGCCGGTCGACACCTTGGCCGGCCTCGTCGCCGACCTCCGCGAACGCAAGGTCGGCCTCATCGCCGAGAAGGTCGAGTCGGGCGAACAGTTCGACCGTTGCCGGGCGATGGGTTTCGCCGGTTTCCAGGGCTTCTTCCTGCAGCGCCCCGAGACCTTCAAAGGTCAGCGCACCGAAGGCTTCAAGCCTGCCACCTTGCAGGTGCTCGCGGCGCTGCAGATCTCGGACTACTCCGCCGAGGAGATCGAGAAGCTCGTCTCGCGCGATGTCGCGCTGGTGACCCGGCTGCTGCGCTCGCTCAATTCCGCCTACTACGGCTTCCCGTCACCGGTCTCATCGGTGCGTCATGGCATCAACCTGATCGGCCGTGACAACCTGCTCAAGCTCTGCGCCATCCTCACGCTCGCAGCGTTCCGCGACCGTCCGAGCTGGCTGCTCGGCAACACGCTCATGCGCGCGCGCATGTGCGAACTGCTGCGTTCGTCGCGCGACGAGCACGAAGGGGGCGCGTTCTTCATGGCGGGCATGCTGTCCCACCTGGATGCGCTGCTCGGGGTGCCGCTGGAAGAGGCCGTGAGCAGCCTCGGGCTCGTCCCCGCGGTCAGCGACGCGCTGCTCGCGCGGAAGGGCGCCATCGGGCGCGCGCTGGCGGCCGTCGAGGCCTATGAGCGCGGACGATGGGATGCCGTGATGGCCGCGGGTTTCCAGGACCTGGCGGCGGTCCGCGCGGCATACCTCGAAGCCGTGGGTTGGAGCGAGGAGACGCTCAAGCTGACGGTCGAGTGACGCGCGCGCCGCGCGGGACCGTCAGGGCTTCGGCGCGGCGAGGAATGCGGCGAGCACCGCCGCCTCGCGCTCGGCGGCGAGGCCGGCCTTCAGCGTCGTCTGTTCCGCCGTGGGGCGTTGCCGGTGCCAGCGCAAGGTGTCGCGCACCGTGTCGGCGAGCGGACGGATCCGAAGTCCCGCGACGGCAGCGCGCTGCATGCTCGTGGCCGCGAAACCCGCGGTCTCGCCTTCGGAGGGCACCCAGACCGGCATGTCGGACCAGGGCAGGACTTTTTGGGCGGCCAGGAAATCGGCGGGCAACCAGACCGGTTGCGGCGCATCGGCGATCACCACGGTCGACCGGGCGGCCGCCACCGACTCGTCGACGAGCTCGCCTATCGTGAACCGTGAGGGTGCCGAGACCGCATTGAAGGTGCCGGTCACCCGACGCTCCAGCGTCTCGATGGCGAACGCGGCCAGGTCGCGCGCGTCGATGAGCTGGATCGGGTCGGCGGCTCTGCCCGGTGCGATGAAGCGGCCGCCTCGCGCCGCCCGCGCCGGCCAGTACGTGAAGCGGTCGGTGTTGTCGTCCGGCCCCACGAGCAGACCCGGACGCAGGATGGTCGTGTTGCCTGCGCCGTAGGCGTCGCGCGCCGCGGTCTCGCAGAGCGCTTTGAGCGGTCCGTAGGTCGTGCCGTCGACGGTCTCCGTGGCCGGCTCGGCGAGGGTGCCGAGCGGGGAATCCTCATCGTTGGCCGAAGCGAACCCCGCATACACCGACAAGGTGGATACGAAGAGATAGTGGGGGACCGACGCGCGCAGCATCTGCGCCGCGAGCCGCACATGCCGCGGCACATAGCCCGAGTTGTCGATCACGGCGTCCCAATCGCGTCCCGCAAGGCCGCCGAGCTCGCCGTTGCGGTCGCCCTTGATGCGTTCGACCTGCGGGAAGCGGTCGGTGTTGGTGCGGCCGCGGTTGAAGAACGTCAGCCGATGTCCGCGGTCGAGCGCGTACTGCGTCATGTGCAGTCCGAGGAAGCGCGTGCCGCCGAGGATGAGGATGCGCAGCGGCCGACGCGCGGGCTGCACCGGCCCGGCGGCGTGGCCGGGCGCGAGGCCGGCGAGCGCGATCGCGCCCGAGGCTTGCAGGAAACGGCGCCGCCGCATGGTCAACGTCCGCCGGGCGGCGCGTACTGCTCCACCCACTCGCGCACGGTCTTGTACCAGAACAGCGAATTCTGCGGCTTGAGGATCCAGTGGTTCTCGTCGGGGTAGTACACGAACTTCGACGGCACGCCGCGCTTCTGCAGCGTGTTGAAGAGCTCCACGCCGTGGTTGACCGGCACGCGCAGGTCCTGCTGGCCGTGGATGACGAGCGTCGGCGTGACGAAATTCCCGGCCGAGGTGTGCGGCGAATATCGCGCGAACTCCTCGGGACGCTCCCAGAACTCGAAGAAACGGTCCGTCTCGGCGCCGAAGTCGGCCGCGATCTGCGTGTATTTGTTGTAGACGGCGGCGTGCGCGACCAGCGCCTTGAAGGGGTGCGCACGGCCGAGCAGCGTCGAGGCGAGGAAGCCTCCGTAGCTCGCGCCGGCCGCGACCATGCGCGAGGGGTCTGCCCAGGGCTGCGAGGCCACCCACTGCGATGCGGCGATGGTGTCGGCGTAGGGCTTGGTGATCCAATCCGGGTTGATCGAGTCGGTGAACGCCTGGCCGAAGCCGCTCGAGCCGTGGAAATTGTGCCACGTGACGACATAGCCCCAGCTCGCGAAGACATGCGCGTTCCAGCGCCATTGCACGGCGTCCTGGATGCCGTTGTGCGGACCGCCGTGCAGCAGCATGAGCACGGGATGGCGCTTGGTGGCATCGAAGCCGGGCGGGTAGACGACCCACATCTGGATCGGCACGCCGCCGCTTCCGGCATAGGTGACGCTGTCCACCTTGCCGAGCGGCACGTCGGCGAGCGCCGCATCGTTGAAGTCCGTCAGGCGCGTCGCGGCGCCGCTCGCGAGGTCGAGGCGCACCAGCGTCGGCGGCTCCGAGAAGCTCTGCCGCAAGGCCACCGCGGCGGGTTTGGCGCCGCCCGCGCGGGCGAGGGCGAGCGCGCCGAAGCTCGGGCGGTCGGTGACGGCGCGCGGCTTGCCGGGAGCGGCAAGATCGAAGCGGTAGATGCGGTTGGTCGCGGCATCGTCGATCGCGGTGTAGACGGCCTTGGAATCCGGTCGCCAGAGCAGTTCGCCGGCTGAGCGGTCGAACGTGCCCGTGAGGTCGCGCGTCGCGCCGCCGGCGCGGTCGACGAGCAGCACACGGGCGCGGTCCGCGTAGAAGCCGGGGATGGCCTGTGCGGTGTAGGCGAGCCATTTGCCGTCGGGACTGTAGGCCGGTGACCCGTCGTCTCCTGCGTTGTCGACGGTGAGGTTGCGCGCCGGCTTGCAGCCGCAGGCGGCGATCGTCACGAGGTCGTAGTTGGAGGCCGTGCCGACCTTGTCGGTGTTGGAGGTGAACGCGAGTTCCGACCCGTCCGGCGAGATGTCGTAGGACGATGCGGAGTACGCGTTGCGCGACAGGTGGAAGCCCGACAGGCGGGTGATGGCCTGCGGCTCGCCGCCGCCGACCGGCACCGAGAACAGGTGCGGCTCGCGGTCGTCGAGATAGCGGTCCCAGTACGCGATCGGCGCACGGTCCCAGACCTTGGCGCTCATCTTCGAGTCGGCGCGTTCCTTCATGCGATCGGCCTGGGCTTTCCACTCGACCAGGTCCGTCCAGATGGGCGTGACGAACGCGATGCGCTGTCCGTCCGGGAACCACTTGATGGCATTGGTGCCGGTCGGGACCTGCGTGAGCCGCCGCGCTTCGCCGCCATCCACGGCGATCAGGTAGATCTGCGTCTCCTTGTCATCGCCGCGCTTGGAGAGGAAGGCGATGCTGCGCCCGTCGGGACTGAACGTGGGGGAGGTGTCGGCGGCCTTGTCGCTGGTCAACGGACGCGCGGGACCGCCCGAGGTCGGGACCAGCCAGATGTCCGACGCGCCACGGTTCTCCGCGATGTCGAAGCGGGTCACCGTGACGGCGGCCAGCCGGCCGTCGGGCGAGATCGCCGTCTCGCCGAGGCGCGCGAGCGACCACATCTTCTCGGCCGAAAACCCTTTCTCTGCCGCGGGCGCCGTCGGCGCTGCCGTGCCGGTCGAGCCGGTCGCGGTTTGCTGGGCACGGACGGGAAGGGTGGCCAGCGCGGCCGACAGCGTGCATACGGCCACCGCCAAAGGGGTGACGATGCGCAGTGAGGTGATGCGGTTCATGGGCGGCTCCGGGGATTCAGTAGTGCGGCGGTCGTTCGGGGGTGGTCAGGCTCGAGGCCTGCGATCCGCCCTCGACTTCCGCCATCAGTTGCTGGTTGCGCAGCCGCAAGGCATCGAGCTCGCGTTGCTGCCGGTACAGGGCATCAGACAGGTCTTGCAGGCCGCGCTCCAGGTGGGCGAGGCGGCCTTCGAGCGCTTCCAGTCGTGTGTTCTCGGTCATCGGTTCCCCGGCGGTGTGGGCCATAGCGCAGAGGCTAAGCGATTGCGGCGCGACCGGCCACCGGGCGGGGGTGCTGCACTGCATCGTCCGGCGGATGCGGGGCCGGCGTTGGCTGGGGCATACTCGACCCCATGACACTGAACCTCGGCGATGGACGGATCGTGGTCGGTACGGCGCGCACCGAGCGCGCGGATGCCATCGACCTCGCCCGCAACTGGCTCGACGCCCTGACGCGGGGGGACTTGGCTGCGGCTGCGGCCCTGATGGCGCCCGGCGCACGGATCACGATCTCGGGCGGCCATGCATTCGGCGCGCTCGAGGAGTTCGCGGCGTTCTCGGCCGGACGCTACGCGTCGTTGCGCAAGCAGGCCGATGCCTTCGAGACCTGCGATGCGCCGGGCGGCATCGCGGTCTATGTGCGCGGCACGGCCAGCGGCGCGTTCGCCGACGGGGTCGAGTTCGGCGGCGCGCGCTGGTGCGACCGGTTCCAGGTCGCCCAAGGACGGATCACCGGTCTTGAGACCTGGAGCGATCTGGCGGAACTGCGCTTGGCCGGGGGTGCCGCATGACGCAGCGTCTCGACCGTTATGCCGCGCTCGCCCTGCAGGTCGACTGTGACGGTGTCCATCCCGACCACGACCGGGCATCGGCGGCGCGCCGGATGCAGGCCTCGCTGCTGCGCATCGACCAGGCGCTCGAGGGCGCGCGACGCTGGATCGGACCCGAGCTCAAGCTCGTCGTGCTTCCGGAGTACATCCTTTCCGGCCCGCCTTGGGGCGAGACCATCCCGCAATGGGCCGCCAAGGGCGCGATCGCGCCGGATGGCCCCGAATACGAAGCCTTGGCCGCGCTCGCGCAGCGGTACGGCGTGTTCCTCGCCGGCAACGGCTATGAGACCGACCGGCATTTCCCCGGTCTCTATTTCCAGGCCTGCTGGGTGTTCGATCCCTCGGGCACGCGTGTCCTGACCTACCGCAGGCTGATCTCGATCTTCGCGCCGACGCCGCACGATGTCTGGGACAGATACCTCGACATCTACGGCCTCGAGGGCGTCTTCCCGGTCGCCGACACGGTGATCGGCCGCCTCGCCGCGATCGCGTCCGAGGAGATCCTCTATCCGGAGGTCGCACGCGCGCACGCCATCCGCGGCGCCGAGGTGTTCCTGCACTCGACCAGCGAGGTCGCCTCGCCCAACCTGACCATCAAGCAGATCGCGCGGCGCGCCCGGGCGCTCGAGAACCTCGCTTACGTCGTGTCCGCGAACACGGCGGAACTGCGCGGCATCTCGGTGCCGACGGATTCCAGCAACGGCTATTCCGACATCATCGACTGGAACGGCAACCAGATGGTGGTCGCCGGCAGCGGCAATTCTTCGGTCGCGACCGCATCGCTCGACCTCGCCGGGCTGCGCGCCCATCGGCGCCGGCCGTCGATGTCGAACATGCTGTCGCGGCAGGCGCTCGAGATGTTCGCCGACTCGTTCGCCCGCGCGGACCTGCGGCGTCGCAACGGTCTGCTGCAGGACGGCAAGGTGCTGATCCCCGACCGCGCGTACTTCCAGCAGCGCCAGGCGGATGCCATCGCGCGCATGGTCGATCGCGGGATCCTTTGACGGCGCCGCTGCGGTGCCGCGCGCGATCGTCCAGCACGCCTATGGCGCACCCCGCGAGGCGCTGCGCCTCGAGGAACATCCGCAGGCCGACCCCGCGCCGGACGAGGTGGTCGTGCAGGTCGAGGCGGCGGCGATGCATATCGCCGACCTGCGTGCGCTCGAGGGCGCCGAGGGCTTCCGCTATCCGCTGCCGCGCGTCCCGGGATACGAGGGCATCGGTCGCGTGCTGCGCGCGGGCGCGATGTCCGGCCATCGCCAGGGCGACCGTGTCTTCCCCGCGCTCGGCAGCGGCACGTTCCGCGAGCAGGTCGTATGCCGCGGCAGCGATTGCCTGCCGGCGCCCGAGGGCGATGCCGCGCAACTCTCCCTGCTGACGGTCAACGGCGCGACGGCCGCGGTGCTGCTGGAGGATTTCACGGCGCTGCAGCCCGGTGATTGGCTGGTGCAGAACGCCGCGAACGCGAGCTGCGGACGCTACCTGATCGGTCTTGCGCGACAGGCGGGTGTGCGTACGGTGAACGTCGTGCGGCGGCCGGAGCTCATCGAGGAACTGCATGAGCTGGGCGCCGATGCGGTGCTGCTCGACGGCCCTGACCTCGCTCTGCGGGTGCGGGAGGCTGCGGGCGGTGCGCCGCTGCGTCTCGGCATCGATGCAGTCGCGGGCGCCGCCACTCAACGCATCGCGGAATGTCTCGCGCCGGGCGCGCCGCTCGTGGCTTATGGCGCGCTGTCCGCGCGCCCCTGCGAGATCGACTTCTATCTCATGTTCCGGCAAGGCGTCGTGCTGCACGGGCTGAGTTTCGTGCGACAACTGCAGCGGCGCACGCCGCGGCAGGTACGGGCGCTGTACGCGCGGCTCGCCGGCATGATCGCCGGCGGGGAGCTGGTCGCGCGCATCGCGGCCCGCTACCCGCTCGAAGGCATCGTCGACGCCTGCGAGCATGCGGCGCGGGTCGGGGTCGACCGCGAAGGCAAGATCGTCATCGAGCCGGCAGCGCATCGCGCCGCAGCACCTCCCACAACGTCCACAGCAAGAGCGGCAGCGTCGCGAGGTTGAGCGCGCGCCAACCGAGCGTCTCGATGGCGACGCCGGCCAACAGCGACACTAGGGCTTGGGCGCCGAACACGATGAAGTCGTTGGCGCCTTGCGCGCGGAAGCGTTCCGCCGACGAGAACGTCCCGGCGAGGAGGGTGGTCGCGCCGACGAACAACAGGTTCCAGCCGACGCCGAGCAGCACCAGCGCGACGAAGTAGTGCACGACGCCGGCGCCGACGGCGGCCGCGATGCCGACGCAGGCGAAGTTCGCGGCGAGCCCGCCCAGCATCAGGCCGCGGATGCCGAGCTTCGCGACCAGCCACGGCGTGGCGAGCGACGGCAGGTACATGCCGAGCAGATGTGCGGTGATCACGCTCGAGGTCACCGAGCCGGAGTGATGGTCGTGCACGTGCATGCTGATCGGCGTCGCGGTCATGATGAAGCTCATCACCGCATACGACGACAGCGCCGCAAGCACGGCGAGACGGTAGTCCGGGATACGGAGCAGTTCGCCGACCGGACGACCGCTCCGCCGCTCGGCAGGCGGCGCGGGCGGCATCGCCGGCAGCCGCGACAGCACGATCGCCGCGCAGCCGAGCAGTCCCGCGAGCACCACGAAGCTGCCGGTGTATTCGGCCCAACCGCCGAGCGATCGCGCCTGCTGGCCGATCGCCGGTGCGAGGACGGCGGCCGCCAAGGTGCCGAGCATCACGGTCGCGACGGCCTTCCCCGAGAGCGCCGCGCCCGCGTCCGGCGGCAGCAGGTCGGCGGCGGCGAAGCGGTATTGCTGCACGACGGCGGCATGGACCCCGAACAGCGATGCGGACAGGCACAGCCCGTAGAAGCTGCCTTGCGAGATGCTGTGGGCGCAGGCGAGGGCAGCGACGCTGCCGAGCGATGCGCTCGCGATGAGCACCCGGCGGCGTCCGTGGCGCTGCATGAGCAGCGCTGCGGGGATGGAGGTGGCGGCGAGGCCCACGATCGACAACGACCACGGCAGCGTCGCGAGCGCCGGCGTCGGCGCGAGCTGCGCGCCGACGATGCCGCCGAACGTGACGAGCATGATCGTGCCGCAGGCCGCGAACGCCTGGGCGAGGGTCAATGTCCAGATATGCCGCATCGGGGTGGCCTCGCGCGCACCCGATTACGCCGATGCGCATCGCAGTATATGCTTCGCAGATGCCTTCCGGTCCCGCCGCCGAGTATCTCGAGCGCATCTTGCGCGCGCGCGTCTACGACGTGGCCATCGAGTCGCCGCTCGACCTTGCGCCGCGACTGTCGAGACGCTTGGGCAACACCGTGCTCCTCAAGCGCGAGGACCTGCAGCCGGTGTTCTCCTTCAAGCTGCGCGGCGCCTACAACAAGATCGCCAACCTGTCGGCGAGCGCCGCCGCCCGGGGCGTGATCTGCGCCTCGGCCGGCAACCACGCGCAAGGCGTCGCGCTCGCGGCGGGCCGCCGCGGCATACCCTCGGTGATCGTGATGCCGGTGACCACGCCGCGCATCAAGGTGCAGGCCGTCGCCGATCTCGGCGGCGAGGTGGTGCTGCACGGCGACGATTACGACGCCGCCTGCGACCACGCCTTGGCCTTGGCCCGCGACCGGGGCATGGTGTTCGTGCACCCCTTCGACGACCCCGACGTGATCGCCGGACAGGGCACCATCGGCATGGAGATCGCGCGCCAGTCGGGCGGCGACCTCGATGCGGTGTTCGTGCCGGTCGGCGGCGGCGGCCTGATCGCCGGCATCGCGGCCTACCTCAAGCACCTCTATCCGCGCGTCCGCATCATCGGCGTCAACGCCGCGGACTCGCCGGCGATGCGCGACTCGCTGCAGGCCGGCGAGCGGGTGATGCTGCCGCGCGTCGGCACCTTCGCCGACGGCGTCGCGGTGCGGCGCGTCGGCGAGGAGACCTTCCGCATCGCGCGCAGCGTGGTGGACGAGATGGTCTGCATCGACACCGACGAGATCTGCGCCGGCATCCAGGACATCTTCGAAGACACCCGTGCGATCGTCGAACCCGCGGGCGCGTTGGCGGTGGCCGCCGCCAAGAAGGTCGTCGCCCGCGAGGGCTGGACCGGCAAGCGCCTCGTCGCCATCAACTGCGGCGCCAACATGAACTTCGACCGGTTGCGCCATGTCGCTGAGCGCGCCGAGCTCGGCGAGCAGCGCGAGGCGTTGCTCGCGGTGCAGATCCCCGAGCGGCCCGGCAGCTTCCTCGGCCTGTGCCGCGCGCTCGGCCATCGCAGCGTCACGGAGTTCAACTACCGCTATGACAGGCCCGACATGGCGCGGGTCTTCCTGGGCTTCGGCCTGTCGAACGGCCGCGCCGATCGCGATGGGGTGGCGGAGGCGTTGCGCGCGGCAGGCCACGAAGTCACCGACCTCACCGACAACGAACTGGCGAAACTGCATGTGCGGTACATGATCGGCGGCCGGCCGGGCGGCGTGGAACACGAGGCGCTGTTGCGCTTCGAGTTCCCGGAGCGTCCCGGCGCGTTGCTGCGTTTCCTCGAGGCCGTCGGCGCGCGATGGAACATCACGCTCTTCCATTATCGCAACCACGGTTCCGACACCGGTCGCGTGGTGGCGGGGATCGTCGTACCGCCGTCGACGCGCGAGGATTTCCTGCTGCATCTCTCGGCGCTGCAGTATCCGTGGGTGGACGAGACCGCCAACCCGGCCTATCGGCTGTTCCTCGCAGGCTGAGCGGCGGTGGCCCCATGACCTCGCGATCCACCGCTCCCGCCTATGCGCCGCGACGTCCGCCGCGCGAGTCCTTCGTCACCGTGCGCGGCCTGCGCCACCGCCTGCTCGGCTGGGGGCCCGTCGATGCGCCGCCCCGCGTGCTGCTGCATGGCTTCATGGACTGCGCCGACACCTACCAGTTCCTGGTCGATGAATTGCCCGACGACTGGCATTGCATCGCGCCGGATTGGCGGGGATTCGGCGGTACGGACCACGTCGGTGCGCCTTATTGGTTCGCGGATTACCTCGCGGACCTCGATGTACTGCTCGACGTCCTCTCGCCGTCATGCGCGGTCCGGCTCATCGGGCACAGCATGGGCGGCAACATCGCGGCGATGTATGCGGGCGTACGGCCGGAGCGGATCCGCTCGGTCGCTTCGCTCGAGGGCTTCGGCCTGCCGCGTTCGGAGCCGGCCGCCGCGCCCGTACGCCAGCGGCGGTGGCTCGATGAACTGCGTTCGCCGCCCGTCGGTTCGCGCTACGCATCGGTGGACGATCTCGCGGCGAAGCTGCAGCGGCGCAATCCCCGTCTGCCGGCGGCGCACGCCTCGTTCATCGCCGCGGCCTGGACCGTCCCCGGCCCGGATGGCGGTCGGGTCGCCCGTTTCGACCCGTGGCACAGGCTGGTGAACCCCGTCCAGTCGCGGCGCGAGGAGCTCGAGGCGACCTGGCGCGGCGTCACCGCGCCGGTGCTGATGCTGCTCGCGAGCGGATCCGAATTCCTTGGGCATCTGGGGCCGGACGGCGAGCCCGCCGCGTTCCACGCGTGCTTCCGGCGGCTCACGGTGCGCACGATGCCTGGGCTCGGCCACATGATGCACCACGAGGAGCCATCGCAGGTGGCGCGGGCTTTGGAGGACTGGTACGCGGCAGAGCCCGACGCCTGATCGGAGACGGAGTCTCCACATCCGGCCGGGCGTCCGTCATGGACGGGCGGTATCATGTACCGATGGAGACATCGACCCCGCAAGATCCCCCGCGCGGATCGCCCCGTGCCGGTCTCGGGCCCGGCGCTGCCCTCGCCGGTTGGCTCGGTGTGCTGCCGTTCGGTCTCGCGCTCGCGTGCGTGGCACTCGCCCCGACGCCGGGGTTGCGCGAGTTCGGTCTGCAGCTCGCGCTCGCCTGGGGCGCCGTGATCCTCTCCTTCATCGCGGCGGTGCATTGGGGTCTGGCGCTCGCCGGGTTCTGGCGCTGGGATGCGGGCACCGTCCTCGGGTCGGTGTTGCCCTCGGTCTGGGCGGCGGGCGCCTTGCTGCTCGGCGGCACTCGCGGCGTGGCGTTGCTGGTCGCGGGTTTCGGTTCGTTCTGGCTCTACGAGCATCACCGCCTGGGGCTGTCGTTGCCGCCCGACTATCTCGCGCTCCGGCGTGCGCTGTCGTTGACGGTCTGCGCCCTGTTGGCGCTGACGGTGATCGCTTCCGGTGAGGTGCATTGATGGAGGAGCTCACCGAAGGCAAGTGGCTGCGTCGGCTGATCCTCGCCGCGCTGCTCGCCATCCTCGCGTTGCTCGCCTTCCAGGTGCTGCAGCCGTTCATCGTGCCGGTCATCTGGTCGGCGATCCTCGCCTACGTCAGTTGGCCGCTGCATGCGCGTCTGGTGCGCCTGTTGCGCGGCCAGCGCGACGCCGCGGCCTTCATCATGACCTTGCTGCTCGCCATCGGCATCATCCTGCCCATCGTCTGGATGATCATCCTCATGCAGACCGAGGCGCTGCCGGTGTATCGCGAAGTGGCGCCGCTGTTGGCGCGCACCGAGCTGCCGGCCTTCATCACGCAGCTGCCGCTGGTGGGCCCGCGCATCCAGGAATGGTTCGCCGAGTGGGCCCGCAACCCCGAGGCGCTCGGCAAGGCCTTGGAGGTTTTCTTCGACCAGTCCTCCGGCGAACTGGCCGCGGTGATGGGTGGCGTCGGCCGCAACCTCGCCAAGCTGGTGTTCGCGATGGTGTCGCTGTTCTTCATGTTCCGCGACGGCGAGAATTTCGCCGCGCAAGTGCGGCGGATGCTCGAGCAGTTCTTCGGCGCGGTGCGCGTCGAGCACTACCTGCACGGCATCGGCGCGACGGTCCGTGCGGTGGTGTACGGCATCGTCTGCGCAGCGTTCGCCCAAGGCACGCTCGCCGGCCTCGGCTATTGGGCGGCGGGGCTTCCGGCGCCGATCTTCCTCGGCGCGCTCACCTTCCTGGTCGGGCTCGTGCCGTTCGTGGTGCCGTTCATGTGGGCGGGCGCGAGCCTGTACCTGTTCCTCACCGGCAAGACGGTCGCCGCGATCGGCCTGTTCATCTGGGGGCTCACCGCGGTGAGCTGGATCGACAACATCGTCCGTCCGCTCGTCATCAGCGGATCGACGCGCATCCCGTTCCTGCTCGTGCTGTTCGGCGTGCTCGGCGGCTTGGCCGCGTTCGGCCTCGTGGGCCTCTTCATCGGCCCCGTCATCCTCGCCGTGATGATGGCGATCTGGCGGGAATGGATCGCGGAGAAGCGCGCCCAAGCCTGAGCTCCCGGACCCGCCCGGTGCGGCCTCGCGCCGCGGGCTCAGGTCTCGGCGCGGGTGAGCTGTGCCGGGACCTGCGGCGCCTGATAGCGCCGCAAGGCGGCCAGCAACGCGGCGGGGTCGCGTTCGATGAGCAGCATGTCCCGCACGCCGCTGCGCAAGAACCCTTCGGTCTCGACATGGTCGAGGAACCGGCCGAGGCCGCCATAAAAACCTGACACATCCAGCAGCGCGCAGGGTTTGCGATGCAGCCCGAGGTGCGCCCAGGTCCAGACCTCGAACAACTCCTCGAGCGTGCCGACGCCGCCGGGCAGGGCGATGAAGCCGTCCGACAGGTCTGCCATCAGCGCCTTGCGCTCATGCATCGAGCTGACGATGCGCAGGTCCCGGAGCCGGCGATGCGCGAGTTCGCGGTCCACCAGCGCCTGCGGGATGACGCCGATGACTTCGCCCCCGGCATCGAGGGCGGCATCCGCGACCGTACCCATCAGGCCGACCGATCCGCCGCCGAACACGAGACCGATGCCGTCTTGCGCCAACATCTGTCCGAGCTGCTGCGCCGCGGTGCGGTAGGCCGGATCCAGGCCGGGGTTGGCCCCGCAGAAGACGCAGAGCCGCTTCATGGACCGTCGAACCACGGCAGCAGCGCGGCTGCCCATCGGGACGGATCGTCCGGCACGTCGAGACGCGCGAGCCGGGGTGACGCATCCGCTGCGCGTTGCGCGCAGGCGAGCCACGGATCCGTCGCGCAGAGCGTGACCGCCGCGGGGACGCGCAACTTCCCGAGCTTCGTGGCGAGCGGCCACGCGAGACCGGCCAGCATCGAGCGGCGCCACATGCCCTCGGAACGGAACAGATCGAGCACGCGCGCGTCGATCTCGCACGGCTCGACCTGCGGGGCCGAGCGCAGCACGCCGGTGCGACCGCGGTCGAACCAGGGCCAGAACAACCGCCCGTCGCGCAGCATGTGCCAGGCCTCGAGCAGGTGGCCGCCGTGCCATTCAGGCCGGATGTCGGGAACGCCGTGCATCGTGAACGCCTTGCGCTGGGTCGCATCCAGGTAGGGCAGCGACGCAAGGGCCAGCCGCCCGAAGCGCCGGGGTTCGCGCAGCGCCGCCTCGACGGCCACGAGCGCGCCGTGGCCGACCCCGAGACAATCGACCTGCGACTCGCCGAACGCGGCCAGCGCCGCGAGCACGCTGCGGGCCTGGCCGCTCACGGTCACCGGTCCGCGCGGCTGCAGCACGTCGGACTCGCCGTGACCTGGCAGGTCGAGCGCGATGACCGTCCGCTTGCCGATGAAGCCCCGCGCCGGGCCGCGCAGCGCGTCCGAGGATCCGGTCGCATCGTGCAGCAGCAGCACCGGCCGCCCCCCGCCGCGATCGTCGCGCCGCAGCCGCAGCTGGCCGCCGGGCAGGTCCACGAAATCCTGGCGCAGGTCCTGCGGCATCGCGGCCGGCGCCACCCTTGCCGGTGCCGGAGTCTTGGCATGCCGCTGGATGAACTCCCGCGCGAGATCGAGCGTGGCGTCGGGATCGCGACCGGCCTGCACGAGCACCGCATCGGACTTGCGGCGGATCCGCGACAACTGTCTCGCGAGCACGTCGGTCCCCGAGGCGGTGACGAGCAACGGCGCAGCGGCGCGGCGCAGCACTTCGTCGGATCGCAACTGGAACGCCGCACGATAGCCGACGCGGTAGTGGTCCCCCGAGCGCATGAAGTCGAGCAGCGCGTCCTGCAGCCGCTCCGGGGACGGTACGCCGCCGCCCAGCCGGTTCGCGGACGCGGCGCGGTACCACGGGAAGAAGATCGACTGCTCGCGCAGGCGCGCCCACAGCCAGCTGAGGTGCGCGCCGTCCCAGGACGGCTGCAGCGGCGGCAGGTAGTGCTCGACGATGTCGGCGCGTTCCTGTTCGGTCAGCAGCACGAAGCCGTTGGCGACCGCGCACTCGATCCGCTCCGGATGCCGCGCGGCGAGGGTGCCCGCGATCATCGCGCCCGTATGGAAGCCGTAGACGGCGGCGCGCTCGAGGCCGAGGGCATCCATGAACTCGACCACGGCGTCGGCGAAGTCCGCCATGTCGGCCTGCGCCACGCCGAGCGGATCCGACAGCCCGAAGCCCGGCGTGTCCGGCGCGATGCAGGTGAAGTGCGGATGCCAACGCTCGAGCGTCGGCAACAGGTCGCGCGAGGAGAGCGGCGACTGGTGCAGGCAGAGCACCACCGGGCCCCGGCCGGCGCGGCGGTAGTGGACCTGACGCGCGCCCCAACGGCCATCGGTGATCGTGGCGAAATGACGGCTGATCCTGATGGCTGCCATGCGACACTCCGTGGCGAAGATTGCCGCGCAAGTTACCACCGAACACCGTTCCACGCATGGATACGACCCCCGGACCGAGTCTGCGTGACGTGCTCGCGCAGCGCGACTTCCGTCGCTACGCCTTCGCGCGCTTCCTCGCCACGATCACCTGGCAGATGCTGGCCGTGGCGGTCGGTTGGCAGGTGTACGACATCACGCGCGACCCGCTCGACCTCGGCCTGATCGGGCTCGCGCAGTTCCTGCCGTTCTTCGCCCTGGTCCTGCCGGGCGGCCAGCTCGCCGACCGCGCCGACCGCCGCGCCGTGCTGGTGATGGCGTACCTCACCGAGATGATCGCCGTGCTGCTGCTCATCGCGTTCACGCTGTCGGGCAGCCGTTCGACCTGGCCGGTGTTCGCGGCGATGGCGCTGGTCGGCGCGGGACGTGCGTTCTGGATGCCGGCCGGGCAGGCGATGGTGGTGAACCTGGTTCCCACCGACCTGTTCCCCCGGGCGGCCGCTTTCAACGCGACCTTGTTCCAATGCGCGATGGTCGCGGGCCCCGCGATCGGCGGCGTGCTCTACGCGCTCGGCGAGTCGGCGAGCGGTGGGCCGGCCCGGGGTGTCGGCGCCTTGGTGGTGTACGGGGTCGCGATGGCGATGTTGGTGCTCGTCATCGTGCTGCTCGGTCGGGTGCGGGCGGTACGGGCCCCACCCAGCACCGCGCCCGTCTCCTGGCAGGAGATGTCCGCCGGCCTGCGCTTCGTGTTCTCGCGCAAGCCGGTGTTGGGCGCGGTCTCGCTCGACCTGTTCGCCGTGCTGTTCGGCGGTGCGACGGCGTTGTTGCCCATGTTCGCGGCGGACATCCTGAAGGTGGGCCCCGAAGGCCTCGGCGTGTTGCGCGCGGCGCCGGGGGTCGGCGCGGCGATGACCGCGGTCTGGCTCGCGCACCGCCCCATCGCGCGTCACGCAGGCGCGTGGATGTTCGGCGGCGTGGCCTTGTACGGCGCCGCCACCATCGTGTTCGGTGCTTCCACCTCGTTCTGGCTCTCCTGCGCGGCGCTGTTGCTGATCGGCGGCGGCGACATGGTCAGCGTGTTCGTGCGACACCTGCTGGTGCAGCTCGAGACGCCCGATGCCATCCGGGGACGGGTGAGTTCGGTGAGCGCGATGTTCATCGGCGCGTCCAACGAGCTCGGCGAGTTCGAGTCCGGGCTGACGGCCAAGTGGTGGGGCCCGGTCACGGCGGTGGTGGCGGGCGGTGTCGCCTGCCTCGGCGTGGTCGCGGTCTACCTGCGCCTGTTCCCTGCGCTGCGCCGCCTCGACCGCTTCCCCGACCCGGCCCGCGACTGAGCGGGTGGTTCACCGGGATCCGGGCTGTATATCCGGACAGCCCGTGCGGGGAGCCCCGGGAACCGCAGCGATTTCCGGCGGTCTTTCCCACCCATGGGCGCATGGCATACTCGATTCAGGGGCCGACCCGGCGTCGCCCCCATCTCCGCCCGGAGTCCCTGCATGGCCCATCGGTCCCGCCTCGCCGTCCCCGCTGCGCTCGTCCTCGCACTGTCGACCGCGGGTTGCATGAGCGCGCGCATCGAGGAATCGCGCGAACTGCCCACGCAGATCGCTGCCGGTGAGGCGGTCGTGATCCTCGCCAAGCCGCAGATCGAGGGCGCATCGGCCGAGGATGATTTCATGGACTGTGTCGGGCGCGGATTGTCGTCGGGCGAGCGGCCTGTGGCGGTGCGTGACAATGATGCGTTCGTCGACAGCCTGTTCCCGTGGTTCGAGCCGGCGACGGCGCCGTCCCGGCCGGAGGCGGTGAACTCGGTGCTTGCGCGGCCCGGGGTGAGCGAGCGCATCTCCGCTTCGGGCGTGCGCTACCTTGTCTGGCTGGACGGCGCCACGCGCAAGACCGACGGCGGCGGGAGCCTCGCCTGCGGCGCCGCGCCCGGCGCGGCGGGTTGCGTGGGCTTCGGCTGGTGGGAGAAGGAATCCGATTTCGAGGCCGTCATCTGGGACCTCAAGAGCGGCAAGTCCGCCGGATCGGTCGGTACCAACGTGACCGGCACCTCGGCGATCGTCGGTGCCGTGGTGCCGTTGCCCTTCATCGCGCGCGTGGAAGGCACGGCCTGCAAGCGCCTCGCCGAGCAGTTGCAGAGCTTTTTCCAGGGCGGCACGCCCGCGCCATGAGCGCGCCGCCGCAGGAGCGACACCCCATGCAGCCTTTGAAGACCGTCCGCATCGCCTTGCTGCTCGCTGGCCTCGGCGCCTTGGCGGCGTGTGCGACACCGCAGGGCGGCGGGTCGGCCGGCATGCCGGGCAGCCCGTCGGGCGGTCTGCCGGGGAGTCTGCCGGGCGGGAGTGGCGGGATGCCCGGGGTGCCCGGGATGCCAGGAACGCCTGGGATGCCGGGGATGCCCGGATCCGCCTCCGGGAGCACCGGGATGCCCGACGGGGCCGGCGATGGCGCCAGCGGTGGCAGCGGTGATCGTGGGGCGCGAGACGCGGGGGATGCCGGCGCGGCCACCACCGCCGACGAACGTCGTACCGTGCTCGACAAGCGACTGGACGATTCTTTGGGCGAATTCGACAAGACCTTGGGCGAGGAGCAGGCGCGCACCGCGCGTGAGCGCGACGCGCGCGGCGCGACCGTAGCCGCCGGCGCCGGAGTCGGGGCAGGACAAGCGGGCGAGGGCGCCGGGACGGATGGTGACGGTGGCGCGGGTCGCGAGGGCGGACTGCGATCCGAGCGCGGTGGGGCGGCATCATCCACGGCGCAGTCCGCGGGCGGCAGCGAGCGCAGCGATCGCGGCAGCGGTGCCGGCGGCGGCGCGCCCGATCGCGGCGTGCCTTCGGGGGACGACGACGACATCGTCGCGCGCCGGCTGCGCCGCGCGGCCGAACAGGAGACCGATCCGGAGCTGCGCGAGAAGCTCTGGAAGGAATACACCGAGTACAAACGCAGCGTGCAGGGCAGGGGCTGAACATCGCCATGGATCCAACGACCCATACGGCCCTTCCGGCCATTCCACCGCGCGTGATCGATCCGGGGCTGCGGCGTAGCCTCATCGGGGTGTTGTCCGTGGCCGCGCTCTTCCTCGGCGGCTGCGTGGTCAACGAGACCCGGCCGCTCGCCAAGCTCGAGGCCGTGCAGGCGAAGCAGCAGATCCTCGAGGCGGAGCTGCTCGATGTCGGCATCCGCGAGTTCGATGCAGGCGTGCCCGCAGACATCGCCGATGACGAAGAGAAGCTCGACAAGCGCCGCATCTACCCCGACATCCGCAAGGCCGAGTCGCGCCTGCTCGCCGTACGTCTGCGCGGCACCTTGGAAGGTTCCGGCCAGTGGGGCGCGGTGCGCGTCGTGCCCGAAGGGGTCTCCGACCTCGACGTCATGGTGACCACACGCATCCTCGAGTCGACCGGTGCGGACCTCGCGCTCAGCGTCACGGCGGTCGATGCGATCGGGCGGGTCTGGATCAAGGACCGACGCTACGCCGGTGAAGCCGACCTCGGGTCCTACAAGACCGATGCATCGTTGCGCGTGCGCGATCCGTTCCAGAACGTCTATTCGCAGATCGCCAACGACCTGCTCGCGGCGCGCGAGCAGTTGCCGCCTGCCGCGCGCCGGGAGATCCGGCAGGTGAGCGGACTGCGTTTTGCGCAGAGCCTCGACCCGCGGCGCTTCGAGGGTTATCTGGCGCGCGATGCTGCCGGGCTTGCGCGGGTGGCGCGGCTGCCCGCGGCCGACGATCCGGCGCTCGCGCGCATCGCCAAGATCCGTGAGCGCGATGCGGCGGTGATCGATACGGTCGACGGTTACGCCAGCGAGTTCTCCGAGAAGCTCTTCGATCCGTACGGCGGATGGCGCCGCACCAGCCGTGAAGCGATCGAGAAGGAAGAGCGCACGCGCAGCCAGGCACGGACGCGCACCGTGCTCGGCGCGGCCGCGATCCTCGCGAGCATCCTCGTCTCCGGGCAGTGCGGCGCCGGCGACTACACCTGCCAGAACGCCGAGAGCATGCTGCGCACCACCGCGGTGATGGGTGGTACCGCCGCGGTGATGTCGGGGATCCAGCGGTATGCGGACGCCAAAGTGGCGGCGCAAGAGGTCAAGGAGCTCGCCAGCAGCTTCGGCAGCGAGGCGGCGACCCAGACCGTCGAGGTCGAAGGGCGCACGCTGAAGCTCACGGGAACCGCCGAGGAGCAGTATCGCGAATGGCGGCGGTTGCTCGCCCAGATCTACAGCGAGGAGACCGGCACGTCGACGGCCCCCGGTGCAGGCGCGAAAGCCGGGCCCTGAGCCGTGAGCGAAGGCATGGCGGCCCCGCGCGGATTCGCGCATCTCACGCTGCTCGAGCCCCTCGGCGGCGGCGGCGAAGGGCAGGTCTGGAAGGCGCGCGACGACCGTGACGGTCGACCGTGCGCAGTCAAGATCGTCGATCACGACGCGGACGGCGTCGCGCTGGCGTCGTTCCGTCGCCAGCATGGATTGGCGCAGCTGGCCGCGCATCCCGGCATCCTCGCCATCGGACCGCCGTTGTCGGATGGCGGATGGGTCGGATTGCCGATGGCGCTCGCCACAGGCGGCGACGCCCGGGGTTTGCGCGGCGCTGCGCCGTCGCGCGTGCTGCGATCTTTGAAGGACGTCGCGGCGGCGGTCGCGGCCTTGCATGCCGCCGGCGTCGCCCACCGTGACCTGAAGCCCGGGAACGTGCTGCTCGACGCCTCGGGGCGCGCGTTGTTGGCCGATTTCGGCTGCGCGGGACGCTTCGGTGATGACGGGGCGCTGCTCGGCCACTCGCCGTACTCGGCCGGCGCGGCCCAACGCAGCGGTCAGCCCGTCTCGGCGGAGGACGACCTCCATGGTTTCGGTGCGCTCGCCTACGAACTGTTGGGCGGCTATCCGCCGCGCTATCCGGCATCCTCCGAGGCCGCCGATCCGGTACCGCCCCTGCAGCCGCGCCATCCGATCCCCGATGCGCTGCAGCACTTGGTGATGTCCTTGCTCGATCCCGGTGCGGCCGGTCGTCCATCGAGCATGGCGGCCGTCGTCGAGGTGTTGCGATCGATCCAACCGCTCCCCGTCGCGGCTGCCGCAGCACGCATACGCCCGCTCGAAGAGGCGGAAGGCGGCGCGGCGCCGTCGAGGGCCCGCGCAACCCGGTCGGGCGGACGCCGGATCGCGCTGCTGCTCGGGGGCCTCGCCGCGATCGGCCTGCTCGGTGCAGTTTTTCTTTGGTTGCCACGCATCGCGGCCGGGATATCGCAGGGCGACAGGCCGGCCGTCGCCGGCACGCCCGATGGCACGACGCGCCCCGCGGCGAGCGGCGATGGCGCGACCGCGACGGTGCCCGATCCCGCGATGCAACAGCGTGCGCTGGTCGAGTCCCGCAAGTCCTATGAAGGGACGCTCGCTGCGCTCGAAGCCCGCGCCGCCGGCGTGTGGGGCGGCGAGGGGTTTGCGGCCGCCAAGGCGGAGGGTGCGGCTGCAGCGTCGGCGGTCGAGGAGGGGCGCATCGCGCGCGGCATCGAACTGTACCGTGCGGCTGGCGAGCGCTTGGGCAGCGTGGCGGCGCGTGCGGATGCCGCACTCGAGGCGCAGCGTGGGAGCGGCCTGCGAGCCCTCGAGGCGGGACAACCGGACGTCGCGCGGCAGGCGTTCGAGATCGCGCTGCAGATCGCCCCGGACGATGCGGCCGCGCGCCGCGGGCTCGAGCGTGCCCTCAAGCTCGGGCCGCTGCTGCCATCGCTGGCGGCCGCGGAGTCGGCGCTGCTGGCCGAACGCCCGCTCGAGGCTGTCACGCTCTACGAGCGCGTGCTGCGCGAGGATCCCGCGAACGCAGTCGCGCAGGCCGGGCTGTCGCGGGCGCGCGCCGCGCTCGGTTCGGATGCCTACTCGCGGGCCGTGGGCGAGTCCTTGGCTGCGCTGCGCGAGGGCCGTACCGACGCTGCGCGCATCGCACTGGAACGCGCCCGGGCGTTGCGTCCGGGTGGCGCGGAACTGGTGGCCGTCGATGCGCAGTTGTCGGCATCCGCGGCGGCACGAGAGTTCTCGGCGACGCGCAGCTCATTGGCCGCGCTCGAGTCGTCCGAGCGTTGGCGCGAGGCGCTGGCCGGCTATGAGCAGTTGCTCGCGCGCGATCCGACGCTCGAGTTCGCACGCGCCGGCCGTCTCCGGGTGGCGCCGCGCGCCGAGCTTGCGCAGCGTCTCGACCGGCTGGTGGCCGATCCGTCGCGGTTGACGGCGCCAGAGGTGAGGCGCGAGGCCGAGGGCCTGCTGGTCCGCGCCGATGCGGTGCGCGGCGAGGCGCCGATGCTGCGGAGCCAGAGCGCGCGGTTGCGCGATTCGCTGCGCCTCTACGACCAGCCGGTGCCCGCCGTGCTCGAGTCCGACGGGCTCACCGTCGTCAGCGTCCAGCGGGTCGGGTCGATGGGCGCGTTCCGGCGCAAGGAGCTTCGTCTCAAGCCCGGCCGCTATGTCGCGCTCGGCGTCCGTGACGGCTTCCGCGATGTACGCCGGGAGTTCGTCGTGCTGCCCGGCGGCGCGCCCGTGGTCATCGACGTGCGCTGCACGGAGGCGGTGTCGTGAACGTCGTGTCGCTGCAGGTACGCGAACCGGGCGGGATGCGCGAGGTGCCGCTGCCTTGCACGATCGGTGGCGCGGCGACGGATGACCTGCGGATCCCGGGCGCCGGCGACAGCACCGTCATCGTGCTCGCCACCGAGGACGGCGTACTCGGCGTCCGGATCGCGGATCCGGCGCATGGTGCTGCGCCGGAGGCGGCCCGCGAAGGCGCGAGCTTGGGGACGGTCCGTCCGCGATTGAACGGTCGGCTGCTCGCCCTCGACGAGTTCCACGTCGTGACCGACGGCGATTCGCTCGCGATCGGCGACACCCGCCTCATCGTCCGATCGACCGGCGACCGGGCGGCGCTCGAGGTGCGTCATCTCGCCGGCAATGACACGCTGCCGCCGCTGCGGACGCGGGATCCCGACGAGAGCGGCGAGGATGCCGCCGATACCCGGATCACCGCCGTCGTGGCGGAGGCGATGTCGGTAGGCGACGGACGGCGCGTCGGTGCGGCCGTTGCGACAGATGAGCTCTCGCTCGCCGCTGCAGCGGCGCGGACGCGCCGGCGCCGCGGGATCATCGCGGTCGCCGTCTTGGCCGCGTCTTTGGTCGGGCTCTTCGCATGGGTGTTGCGCAGCGTGCAGCCGGTGACGGTGGTGGTGACGCCGGCCGAGGCGACCGTGCGCGGATCCGGGATCAGTTGGCGATCGGGCGAGCTGTTGTTCCTGCGGCCGGGTCCGCAGGTGGTGACGGCGCGCGCAGCGGGACACCGTACCGTGACCCGTACGGTACAGGTGCGGGCGGGTGAAGCGATGCGCCTCGATCTGCGGTTGGAACCGCTGCCGGGCGTGCTTGAACTCGACACCGGCGGGGTCGCGACGCAGGTGTTCATCGACGGCGCCGAAGCGGGCCGGGCGCCCGGCACGGTCGAGGTCGCCGCGGGTGAGCGCACGTTGATGCTGCGTGCGCCGCGTTTCCTCGATGCCGTGCAACGGGTCAAGGTCGAGGGCCGCGGCGTGCGGCAACCGTTGCGCATCGAGATGCGCAGCAGTTGGGGTCGGCTCGAGGCGAGCGCGGCCACAGCCGGCGCTTCGCTGTCCGTCGATGGAGCGGCGCCGGTCGCGTTGCCTGCGGCGCTCGACCTGCCTGCCGGCATGCACCGTCTGGAAATCACCGCGCCCGGGGCACGCGCCTGGCGCAGCGCGGTGCTCGTCACGGCCGGCGCGACGCTCAAGGTCGGTCCGGTCGAACTCGGCGCGCCTGACATGTCGGTCGCGGTCCGTTCGCAGCCAGCGGGCGCAGAGGTGACGGTGGGTGGCGCGTTCCGCGGTCGCACACCGTTGCAGGTCGAGCTGGCGCCGGGCGTCGAGCACGACATCGGCTTCGCGTTGCAGGGCTACTCGCCCGCGACCCGGCGTGTCGCGGCGGAGGCCGGTCTCCGTTCGACGCTGTCGGTCGCGCTGCAACCCATCATGGTGGCGCTCACGGTGCAGGGCGAGCCCGCCGAGGCCGAGGTCTGGGTGGACGGCGCGGCGCGTGGCAAGGCGCCGTTGACCTTGCAACTGCCGGCGCGTCCGCATCGTGTCGAGGTGCGGCGAGCGGGTTCGCAGTCGCAGCAGTTCGCCGTCGACCTGTCGGCGGCGGTGGCGCGGACGGTCGATTACGCGCTGTCGCCCGAGGGACGTCCGGCAGGCTGGAAGCCCGCAGCCGCGACGCTCACCACCGCGGCCGGGCGCACGCTGCGGCTGATGCCGCCCGGCAGCTTCGTGATGGGCAGCGAGCGCCGCGAGCAGGGCAGGCGCGCCAATGAATCCGCCCGCCGCGTCACGCTCTCGAGGCCTTTCTACATCGCTGCGCGCGAAGTGACCAACGGCGAGTTCCGCCGCTTCCGTCCCGGGCACGCGTCCGGCTTCGTGGACCGCCGCAGCATCGATCTCGATGGGCAGGCCGTCACCGGCGTGACGTGGGCGGATGCAGTCGAGTACTGCAACTGGCTCTCCGCGCAGGAAGGTCTGCCGCCGGCGTATGAGCAGGCCGGCGGCGGCTGGGTGTTGCGTCAACCGGTCACCACCGGCTATCGGTTGCCGAGCGAGGCCGAATGGGAATACGCCGCCAGGCAGGTGCCGCTCGCGGGTCGCGCGCGGCGCTATGAATGGGGCGATGCGTTGCCGCCGCCCGCAGGCTCCGCGAACCTCGCCGGCGCCGAGGCGGCTGCGACCTTGCCGCGGGTGCTCGAGGGCTGGCAGGACGAGTATCCCTCGGTGGCGCCGCCCGGCAAACATCCGGCGAACGGCTTGGGTCTGTACGACCTCACCGGCAACGTCTCGGAGTGGGTCCACGACGCGTATGCTTCCTTCGACCCGTCGGGCGGCGGCACCGATCCTTTCGGCCCGGCCTCGGGCGCCCGGCGCGTCATCAAGGGCAGCCATTGGCGCACGGGAGCGTTCGCCGACCTGCGTCCGGCGTGGCGCGAAGGCGCTGACAACGCCTCGCAGGACATCGGTTTCCGGGTGGCCCGGTATGCAGAGTGAGGTACGTGATGCGTCGACGTGAAGGGCTTCGCCCCGGCTCGCAAGCGGGCCGGATGATCGCGTGGACCGCGGCCTGCGCGGTGCTGTGCTGGGCCGCGACGGTCCACATGGTGCGCGCGGTCGCGCAGGAGGCGCCGCCCGCGGATGCGCCGCCGGCCGCATCGCAGCCGCCCTCCGCGCAGGACGCGGAGCAGGACGCCGGGCAGGACGCTGAGGCGGCCGACACCAACGAAGACGGGCCAGCGGACCCTGCGCGCGGCCCGTCCGCAACGGCCTCGGAAGAGCTCCCCGAGTACCGTGATTCCGCCGACAACAACATCAGCCTGCCGGTCGACATATGAACAGAAGACTGCCCAATGAATTCATCTTCACCGTGGTGGCGCTGCTGCTGTCGGTGATCCTCGTGCATACGGCCTACGTGCTGCACGTGCGGCCGGTCGCCGAGGCGCAGATGCGCGCCGACCGGGAGGCCATGGCCAAGGACCCCGACCATGTGTCGCAGCGTTCGGTCTATGTGGTCATCAAGGATTACGAGCAGGAAGCGGAGATCATCCTCATGCTCTGGGCGCTCGCGATCCTCGCCTACAAGGCCGTCGCGCAGCGCCGCGAGGCGCGCGCCTTGCGCGCCGAGCTGCTGCGTCTCCCTGACGGCATGAAGATCCTCCCGGAGGACACCCGCGAGTACGCGCGGCAGATCGAGGCGCTCCCCGAGGAGACGCGCGAGCTGCTGGTGCCGCGCGCGCTGCTTGCGGCCTTGGCGCGTTTCGGGGCCACGCGCAACGTCCAGGATGCCTCCACGGTCGCGCATGGCATCTGCCAATCCGAGGCCGACCGGCTCGACTCCGACCTGTCGATGCTGCGCTACATCGCATGGGCGATCCCCGCGATCGGCTTCATCGGCACCGTGCGTGGCATCGGCGACGCGCTGTCGCAGGCGCACAAGGCGGTCACCGGCGACATCTCGGGCGTCACCGAGGGTCTCGGCGTCGCCTTCAATTCGACCTTGATCGCCCTGCTGCTGTCGATCCTGCTGATGTTCCTGATGCAACAGCTGCAGCAGGCGCAGGAGCGCCGGGTCCTCGACACCGAGACCTGGCTTGACCAGCGCGTGATCCGCAACCTGCAGGTCGTCGAATGAGCATGCTCGGCGCGCACCTCGACGACGCGGCGCTTGCCGTGGCGCGGGATGGCGTGATGCTGTCCAGCGCGCCGTCGATCGTGCATGCCGATCCGGCCGATCCGGCGCGCTTCGGTCGAGCCGCCGCCGACACGGCGCGTCGCAGCCCACACCAGGTGTCATCGACCCACTGGTCGTCGCTTGCGCGCGGCGCAGAGGCATCGAGGACCGCGACGCCCGTGCTGCGCGCCGAACTGCGCGAGCGTCTCGCGGCGTCCTGCGGGCCTGGCGACACGTTGCGGCTGGCGGTGCCGGCGGCGCTCGAGCCGGCGTCGCTCGCATGGGTGCTCGGCGCTTGCCGCGCCGAATCGCTGCCCGTGACCGCGTTGCATGACGCGGCCGCGGTCGCCGTGGCGGCGCTCGGCCTCGAGGGCGTGGTGGTCGTGCTCGAAGCGGGTCTCTACCACGTCGCGGCGAGCCGCGTCGTCGCCGAGGGCGGCACCGCCCGCCGGCTCGCCTCGCGTGTCGTCCGGGATGCGGGGTGGATGCCGCTGCGCCAGGCGTGGATGCAGACGGTGGCCGAAGCCATGCTGCTGCGCTCGCGCTTCGATCCGCTGCACGACGCGGCGACGGAGCAGCGTCTTTTCGACCGTATCGACACCGCCGCCGCCGAGGCCGCCTCCGGCGGATCGACCACCCTCGAGCTGCCCACCACCGGCGGTCCCGCCGTATCGGTCACGCTCAGCCGCGACCAGCTCGCTGCGGCCGCACGGCCGTTGCAGCGTGCGGCGCTCAGGTTGATCGGCGACCTCCGTCCCTCGGATGCGTCCTTCACGCTCCTGATCCCTGCCGCTTGGAACGCCGTGCCCGGCTTGTGCGATGCGTTGACCGCGATGCCCGGCGTGCGCGCGGTATGGCTGCCGGCCGGGTCGATAGCCCGCGCCGTGTCGCAGATCCCGCCTGACGCAGTCGGGCGCAGCGCCGCGACCGACGACGTGCCGGCCGTCGAGGCGGCGGACGAGGGGGTGACGCTGCATCGCGCCGTCACGTTCGCTGCACCGCTCGAGGTGGCCGCGGAGTCCGTCGCCGCAGGGGGCTCGGCATCGCCGCCCGCACCGCCCACGCACGTGTTGTGGAACGGTGCGGTCGTCGCCCTGTCGGAGGCGATCGAGATCGGCCGCATGCCCGCGCCGGGCGGTATCCGTCTCGAGGAAGGGCTCGCCGGTGTCTCGCGCCTGCACTGCAGCCTGCGCGCCTCGGCGCAGGGTGTCGAGGTCGTCGACCACAGTCGCCACGGCACCTGGCTCAACGGCCGACGCATCGTCGGCCGCGCCGCGCTCGCAGCCGGAGACCGGCTGCGCCTCGGCGACCCGGGGATCGAGCTCGCCCTGATCGCCGTCGGTGGCGGCGCGGACGCGCGCTGAACGCCGCGGACGGACAGCGATGAGACGCCGCAACGTCCAGGTCTTCAGCCTGTCGTTCCTCGACGTGATCTGCTGCGGCTTCGGGGCGGTGATCCTGTTCTACACGATCATCAGCGCGCAGAGCGGCATCGAGCGGACGCGCAAGGCGGAGGACCTCGCGGCGCAGGTCGCGCTGCTCGAGGAGCAGGTGGTGAGCGGCGCGAAGAACCTCGTGCTGTTGCGCAACACGCTGCAACGCACGGACAGCGAGACCGTCTCGGCGGCTTCGCGTGCGACGCGCCTGATCGAGGAGCTCCAGCAGCGCCGCGAGGAGAGCTCGATCTACGACGCCAGCACCCTCGCCAAGCGCGAGCGCATCGAGCGCCTGAAGGCCGACGTGCGCGCGTTGGAGGAGAGCACGCGCCGGCTCGAGGCGAGCGCCAAGACCGCGACGCCGCGCGCGGAGCGTGCCGGTGCCGCGCGTGCCACGGCGAGCCGTCGCTACATCACGGGGCTCACGCTGCGCGGCCGTCGCGTGCTCGTGCTGTTCGACCGCTCGGCCAGCATGATGGACGCGGATCTCGTGCAGATCATCCGGCTGCGCAACTCCGGCGAGGCGGCGCGGCGCGCCGCGCCGAAATGGCAGCGGGCGACCGACATCGCAGGCTGGGTGGTGTCGCAGCTTCCCGCGGGCTCGCAGTTCCAGGTCTATGGCTTCAACGAGACGGCAGAGCCCTTGCTGCCGGGGACCGCCGGACAATGGCTGTCGGCCGGCGATGCGTCGCGCCGCCAGCAGGTCACGGCGGTGATCGACGGGCTCGTCCCGCAGGGCGGAACGAGCCTCGTCAACGCGTTGCGCGTCGCACGCGGGTTCGCGCAGCCGCCCGACCAGATCGTGCTGATCACCGATGGCCTGCCCACCCAGGGCGCGACGCCGCCTGCGTTGCGCCGCTACGTGGGCGTCGCGGAGCGTGCGCGCTTCTTCGACGAGGCGGTGCGCGGCATCAACGCCAACGTGCCGGTGGAAGTGGTGCTGTTGCCGATGAAGGGCGATGTGCCCGCGCCGCACCGGTTCTGGGGCCTCGCACGCGCCACCAAGGGGTCGTTCGTCATGCCGTCACGGGATTGGCCGTGAGGGAGCCGTCATGAGGGCCAAGCGGCGCGAGACCGAGGTGTTCAGCCTGTCGTTCCTCGACGTGATCTGCTGCGGGTTCGGGGCGATCATCCTGCTGCTGGTGCTGTCCGAGTTCGGCCAGCCGTTGGTGATCGAGCGTTCGCGGCAGGACCTCGAGTCGCAGATCAAGCGGCTGCAGCAGGAGCTCTTCGCCATCCGTGGCGACAGCGAGCGCCTGGAGCGGGAGCTGAAGGGGCGCATCGACCTCCTGCAACGCGAGCGCCTGAACCTCGCGCGCGCCGCGGGCGACATGAGCGCGCTGCGCGGGCAGTTCGACGCGTCGCGCCAGGAGGCCGCGGTCAGCAACATCGTCGAGAACGAGCTGCTGTCGGCCTACCAGGAGCTGCAGGAGACCAACGAGCGCCTGCTGCAGGCCTCGCGTACGCGCCGCCGCATCAACACCGAGGCGGTCGGAGGCATCCCGGTCGACAGCGATTACGTCATCTTCCTGATCGACACCTCGGGCAGCATGCAGGGCACGCACTGGGAGACGGCGATGGCGGTCATGCGCGAGGTGCTCGACATCTACCCGCGCCTCAAGGGGCTGCAGATCGTCGATGACAACGGGCGTGAGCTGTTCGGCGGCACGCGCGGGCGTTGGCTGGTCGATTCGCAGTCGCTGCGCCAGGACATCGTCGGCCGCATGCGCAACTGGCGCTCCTTCAGCGACTCCAATCCCGCCGATGGCATCGAGGCGGCGATCCGCACCTACTGGTCGGCGGACCGGCGCATCAGCATCTATGTGCTCGGCGACGAATTCACCGGCGAGAGCATCCAGGCTGCGCTCGACGCCGTCGACCGGATCAACCGTCCCGACGCCGGCGGACGACGGCGCGTCCGCATCCACGGCATCGGCTTCCCGGAGGGCGGCATGGCGCCCTTTACAAACATCCGCTTTGCCGCCCTAATGCGGGCCATGTGCGAGCGCAACGACGGCACTTTCGTCGGCCTCACCCAGACCAAGCGTTGCGCGGCGACCATCAACATCGGAGGCATCAATACATGCGTCGGTGGCAGTTGACGGCGGTCCTCGGTACTGCGGCGCTCGTCGCCGGTTGCGGCGGCGTGCAGATCGCACCGCAGCCCGTGTTCCCCAAGGCGCTCATCGAGCCGCTGCCCGCGACCATCGGGCTCGTGCTGCCCGCGGCGCAGCGCGACTACAAGCACGAGGAGACGCGTGGCGGCACGACCTGGGCGGTGCTGCTCGGTTCGGCGCAACAGAGCTTCGCGCGCACCGTGATGGGCGCCATGTTCCGCGAGGTCCGGGAGTTCCCGGATGCCGCGGCGGCGGCGGCCGATGCGCAGTTGCAGGCCGTTTTCGAACCGCACATCGAGCAGTATTCCTTCGCCACCGCGCAGGAGACTGGCGGCGAGTACGTCGCGGTCACCATCCGCTATCGCATCGAGGTGTCGGCGCCGGACGGCAGCGCCCACGACACCCTGTCCTTGACCGGTTATGGCACCAGTCCGACCGGCGCCATGGATCTCGGTCCGAGTGGCCCGATGGACCAGGCGACCCGAGCCGCGATGCGCGATGCCGCCGCGAAGTTCATGGTGCAGTTCGGCGACCTGCCCTTGGCGGCGACGTTGGCGAAGGGCGAGCGCGTGGCAGGTGCGAGTCCGACCTCGCGCGCGGATGCCGCGGCCCGGTCGATCGAGGCGCTGCCGATCCGCGAGTCGCGGCGCCGACCCGCGGTGCCCGGCTCCGGCGGCGTCAGTCCTGCCGCGGCTCCTTCGGGATCTTGACGAGCATCCGTTCGGTCAGCACCACGCCCTCGGTCGCGGTCGGCACGCCGGCCTCGAGGCGCGGCGCGTAGCGCGCCTTGCGCGCGGCGAACATCACGGAGCGCGCCACAGCATCGGGTTCGACGCCCTCCGCGGTCGCTGCATCGAGGACCTTGCCATCTGCGCCCACCCGCAGCCGCAGCTCGACCGGGCGCTCGACGTATTCGGCGGGATCCTCAGGCGCGAGACGGGTGACCGACGACGGCGGTGCGCGGTAGACCAGCAGACGTGGCGCCTCGAAGGGGCGACGGGCGTCGGGCCCGGCGAGCGTCAAGGACCGCCAGGCGTCGGCGTAGGCGGCCGCGGCACGCGACGAGGTGCCGGTGAGCAGATACCAGTCGCCGAGCTGCGCCAAGGTCTCGCCGAGCTGGGCGTGGTCCACCGGTGCGGAGACCCGCAGCAGGTCGACCGCGAACCGCAGCAGACGTTCGCCCTCGGGGTTGAGCCGTCCGCCGCCGGCGACCGGCGGGAACGCGTCCAGAGCGCCCGGGCTGTCCGGGTTCGGGGCCGGTTCGACCTCCGGACCGAACAAGGCCTCGGCCAACCAGGTGCGCGACAGTCCGCGCAGGGCCGGCACCGCCACCGTCGGCGTGGTCGTCACGCCGGTCTCGGCGAGCTGCAGGGCGCGGGCGTGCAGTCCGCGTGCGGTCGTGTACCGCCCTTGCGATTCACGCCAGCGCGCGAGGCGGTCCAGCGGATCGAGCAGTCGCAGGTCGTTGCGGCCGTAGGCGGTCTCTGCGACGCGGAAGGCGAACACGTGTTCACGCTCCGCCTCCTCGAGACGCCCGGCCGCGATGCAGCTCTCGATCAGGGGGTCGACGATGTCCAGTTGAGCGAGGTTGTAGAGGCCATCGAGGTTGCGCGACAGGTCGACGGCCCGCTTGAACGCCACGGCGGCATCCGCCGGACGCCCCGCCGCGAGCCAGGTCTCGCCGAGGCCCGTGAGCGGCCGGATGAGGTCGCGATCGGCGCCTGCGCTGCGCCCGTCGATGAGCGCCACGGCGCGTTGGTAGCTGGCTTCGGCGGCGGCGTGGTCGCCGCGCCGGAACGCCACCGTGCCGGCGTTGGTGAGCGGATTGACGAGCTCGCGGGAGTCCTTGCCGAAACGCGCCTCGGTGAGCGTGACCACCGTGGCGGCGTGCGCGGCCGCTTCTTCGAGGCGGCCCGCGGCCAATGCCGCGCGCAGGCGCTCCTGTGCCGCCACGCGTTCATCGGTGACCGCGGCCGGTGCGGATCGCGCGGGCTGCGCGGCGGGTACGGGTGCCGCGGGTGGCACGGACTGCGCCACCGCACTCGGCCCGGCGAGCGCGGCGAGCAGGACCAGCGTCGCCCGCGGGCTCAGGGACGCTCGAAGAGGTAGTGCGAGACGATCCATTCGCGTCCTCCCCGGAAGCCGAACAGTTCGGCGCAGGACATGAAGAACACACGCCAATACACCCACCAGCGCGTCGCCTGGTCGGCGCCATAGGCCTCCGCCATCACGGGCATCAAGGCGTCGCGGTGGGCGTCCATGTTCTGCAACCAGGCCTCGGAGGTGAGCTGGTAGTGGCGACCATCGACCTGCCAATGGTCCGCCAAGCGCAGGTCGCGCTGGAAGTAATGCAGCAGGTCGTCGCTCGGCATGATGCCGCCGGTGAAGAAGTACCGCGCCATCCAGTCGCTCTCGTCGCGCACCTCGAAGGTGTAGGCGAAGCGGTGATGCGTGAAGATGTGCACGAACAGCGTCGCGCCGGGCGCCATCCACGAGGCGATGCGGCCGAGCAGCGTCTCGTAGTTGCGCATGTGCTCGAACATCTCGACCGATACCACGCGGTCGAAGCGGGTGCCGGCGTCGAACTCGAGCCGGTTGGCGTCGCAGGTGACGATCTCGAGGTTCTTGAGGCCGCGCTCGGCGGCGCGGGCGTCGATGAACGCCTTTTGGGTGCGCGAGTTCGAGACCGCGGTGATGCGCGAGTCCGGGTAGTGCTCCGCCATCCACAGCGACAGCGAGCCCCAGCCGCAGCCGAGCTCGAGGATGCGATCGCCGTTGCGCAGCCGTGCCCGCTCGCAGGTCAGCGCCAGCATGCGCGCTTCCGCTGCGCCGAGGTTCGCGGCTGCGCGGGATGTGTCGAAGTCGTCGTAGAGGCAGCTCGAATACTTGAGGTGCGGACCCAGCGCCTTGAGGTAGAACGCGGTCGGAACCTCGTAGTGCTGCGTGTTGGCGGCGTCGGTGTGGATGGCGATCGGGCTTTCGCGCAGGCGGCGCACCATCTGCATCAGGTGCGCCTGCTGCGCCTCGGGGCCGCCTTTGTCCTCTTCGGTGAGACGTTGCGCGAGCAGCGCGCGGATGCGGCGTCGGATGAGCCAGTCCGGCACCCGGCCGGATTCGAGCAGACGCATCGACAGGGAGGGCGGAGCGGCGTCGGTCATGAGGTTTTCCGGTTTGCGGAGTCCATGCGGCCCGCTGCGCGGGCCAACAGCGGCGTCATCACTCGATAGAGTACATAAATCCCGATCGGCCCGATCAGCAGCCAGCCCAAGGTCGCGTGGACGATGGCATCCCACAGCGTCACCACGGCCTGCCAGACGCCCTGCGTCATCAGTGCGAGCCCTGCCTCGATGGTCAGCGGTTGTCGCGGCGCGCCGGTGACGGCCTCTCCCAGCCGCACGAACGGGATGATCAGCAAGAGCTGCAGCGGGTAGATCAGGTAGTTGACCAACTGGATCGCGGCCAGGTTCAGTCTTTGGAGGAGCGCGATCAGCGCCAACAGGGGCGTCGAGACGCCGAGCACGGGGAACAGGCCGATGCCCGTGCCGAGCGCGAGGCACAGCGACAGTTCGCGGGGCGCGAGCCCTTGTTTCAGCAGACCCAATACAGGGTCGACGAGTTTGCGGCGGATGAGATCGCCCATGATCCGATGCTCCATGCGCTCCGATGCCCTAGGGACGCAGACGAGGGGGCGGGGCCGCTTGTACCAACGCCGCGCCGATCAGCAGGGCCGCGAGGTCGGAGGTGTCGGGCAGCCTGCCCGGTACCCATTGTTGCAGGAACTCGGCGACCAGGGTGACGAGCAGGGCGATGCCGAGGGGCGGCAGCGGGGTGGTCCGGCTGGTCCAGGCCAGCCACGCGAGGCCGATCCCCAGGAACAGCCGCTCCATCAGGGGCAAGGCACCGGGGTCGGCTGCGCCGCCCGCCAGTTGCGCGAACGGCAACCAGGACGTGTCGCCGGGCGCCGGGCCGGACACGGGGATGAGTCCGGAGAGCAGCATCGCGGCACAGACGGTGAGGAACAGCTTCGTCGGGTTCCAACGTGCACGTCCGAGCCCGAGCAGCGCCACCAGCGGCAGCGCCAGCAAGGCGCCGGCCACCTCGTCCGGCGAGAGCCGCTGTCCGACGAACAGCAGACGCAGCCCCAGCGAGGCGACGGTGATGACGAGCAGTCCGCTCCAGAAATCCCGCCAGCCCGCCACGGCGCGCACCGCGGCGGCCAAGACGAGATAGCAGGCGAGCCATGCGACGACCCGGCTCGGCACGAGATCGAGCGCGAGGCTGTCGGCGAACGCCGCGCTGATGCGCCCGGGCCGCAGGCGGGGTACGAAGGGCGCGAGGTGGGCCGCGATCCACAAGGCGGCCAGGATGCCGAGGGCAGGACTGGCGGCCGATTCGCCCGATCGGGTGCTGGGCAAGAGCGCACGACGGGGCAGGGCGCGATACGCGAAGGCCAGCAGTGTGCCGGAGGTGGCGCTGAGCGCGTTCAATACCCAGTCGGCGAGGCTGGGGTCGCGCGGTGGCAAGGCGTGTTGCGCGACTTCGATGCCCAAAGACAGCGCTGCCGCGCCCAATATCGGCCACAGGAACCGTTTGAGCGCGTGCGCTGCGGGGTCGAGGGCCAGCGCGCCGAGCAGGCCACAGGGGACGTAGAGCAGCAGGTTGACGATGGTGTCGCGCCGCGACGGCGGGATCCACTCGCGCAGTTGCGGGAATCCGCCGCGGATCCCTTCCGCCAATCGCCCCCAGTCCCAGTCGAAGGGGTAGAGGGAAGCGCTGAGCACGAGCGCGACCCAGCCCGCCAACAGCCAGGCCTGCAGGCGCAGCACGCCCATCTCCCGCTTGGCGGCTCCCGGGATCATGGTTCTGTGACGTGCGTCCTAACCGCCGGGACGGGTCTATCCCTCATCATTCATGCCCAGTTTAACCGCAAACCCCGCTTGCGCCGGCCGGTATCCAGACGCGACTCTGGTCCCGGTCGATCGCTTGCCCTCCGTGGAGCCCCCTTGGTCGAAGCGCACCTCATCGAATTGCGAGAGCGGTTGTCCGCCCTCGAAGCGCTCGCGGCCGTCGACCAGTTGATCCTCGCAGGCGCCGACCTCGAGCCCGTGGTCGATGCGCTGCTCGAAGGCATGACAAGCGTGATGCGCTGCGAGCAGGCTTGTATCGCCTTGCCGTCGAGCGACGTACCCGGGCTGTGGGACCTGCATCTCGAGGTCGCCGGCACCGCGAGGGCGGTGGCGCGGCGCCAAGCGGGTGCCGATCCCGGTCGCCCAAGGCTCGGTCCGATACCGGCCGCTTTGCGCAAGGCGGGTGCACGCGTCGTGCAGGCCTGGCCCGTGACCCTGGAAACCCGTGTCGTCGCGATCATCGGTGTCGGTTTCCGCGCCGCAGGCACCTTGGATCCGACGCTCGGCGACACGCTGGACGGCTTCGCCCAGCGTTTGTCCTTGGCTTTGGCCCGTGACGAGCGCGAAGAGCGTCTCTATCGTCAGGCCCACTTCGATGCGCTCACGGGCCTGCCGAACCGCCTGCTGTTCCGTGAGCATCTGGCCGGCGAGCTGCAGCGTGTCCGCGGGGGGGCGCCCGGTGGCGCGCTGCTCTATCTGGACCTCGACGACTTCAAGCAGGTCAACGACACCTTGGGCCACGCGGCGGGCGACCAGTTGCTGACGCTCGCCGGACAAAGATTGCGCGGTTGTGTCAAGGAACGCGACACGGTCGCCCGTCTGGGAGGCGACGAGTTCACCGTCATCCTGCGCGCCTTGCCGGAGCCTGCCGCGGCGCAGCACATCGCGGAACGCATCGTCGGGACGCTCGCGGCACCGATGTGGGTGGGCGGTGAACCCCGTCGTGCGGGCGTGAGCATCGGCATCGCCGTGTTCCCGGACGATGCCCGTGACGGTGACGAATTGGTCCGCATGGCCGACGCCGCGATGTATCGCGCCAAGCAGCAGGGTCGGGACCGCATCGCCTGGCACCGGCCGCGCTGAGGCGACGCCAGGCTGGCTGCCGCTGGGCTGACCGCCGCGGCGCGCCGTTCACTTCTTCCCGAACAGACGCTCCAGTTCGTCACGTGCTGCGTCGATCGCCGCCGTGTCGCGGGGTCGGTGCGCGCCCGGGCGTGGCTTGAAGTGGTCGCAGAAATTGGCGCGGTCCTTGTCGCGCACCTCTTCCGCCGTCGGTTCCCGGCAATGCTTCGCGACGCGGATGTCGTAGTCGACGCACAGGCGGCAGGAATGCAGTTCCGCCCGGCAGGCCGGGCATTCGTCCAGGCGGCGCAACGGCAGCGACAAAGCGGCGAGGGATGCGCCGCATTTCCAGCAGACGAGCTCATGGGCCATCGCGCGACTCCGTACGTCCGGCGAGGAAGTCTCGCAGGGCTTGCCCGGTATGGGAACGCCCCGGGCGCTTGGCGAGCGCCTGCGGCGCCGCGGCGGCGACCAGCTTGCCGCCGCCGTCGCCGGCCTCCGGGCCCATGTCGATCACCCAATCGGACTGGGCGATGACATCGAGGTTGTGCTCGACCAGCACCACCGTGTTGCCCGCATCGACCAGTCGGTGCAGCACTCCGACCAGCTTCTCGACGTCCGCCATGTGCAGGCCGACGGTCGGCTCGTCGAGCACATAGAGCGTGTGCTTCGGTCGGGTGCGCAGCGGCGCGCGCAGGTCGACGCGGACCTTGGCGAGCTCCGTCACCAGCTTGATGCGCTGCGCTTCGCCGCCCGAGAGCGTCGGACTCTGCTGGCCGAGCGTGAGATAGCCGAGACCGACGTCGCAGAGCAGCGACAGCACGTGGTGCAGCGTCGCATGCGGCCGGAAGAACTCCGCGGCGTCCTCGATGTTCATGGCGAGCACCTCGCCGATGTGGCGTCCGCCGTAGGTCACGCCGAGCGTCTCGCCGTCGAAGCGCTGTCCGCCGCAGGATTCACAGACCAGTTTCACGTCCGGCAGGAAGCTCATCTCGACGGTCTGCACGCCTTGGCCCTCGCAGGCCGGGCAGCGTCCGCCAGCGGTGTTGAACGAGAAGCGCCCCGCCTCGTAGCCGCGCAAGCGCGCCTCGGGCGTGCCGGCGAAGATCCGGCGGATGTCGTCCCAGATGCCGACATAGGTGGCCGGACAGGAGCGCGGCGTCTTGCCGATCGGCGTCTGGTCGACCTCGAGCACGCGGTCCACCTGCTCGAGTCCGCGCAGCGCGCGGCAGCCGACCAGCCCGCCGGGCGCGGTGTCCCGGGTGGCCGCGCCGCGTTGACTGACGAGGGCACGCGCGCTCGTGAACAGCACGTCGCGCGCGAGCGTGGACTTGCCGGAGCCGGAGACGCCGGTCACCGTGACCAGTCGCCCGATCGGGATGCGGACATCGAGGTCGCGCAGGTTGTGGAGCGTCGCGCCTTCGATGAGGAGCGAGTCCGTACGCGGCGTCACCGGTCGTCGCGGCGTCGCAGGATGCTGCAGCGGTTCGCGCAGGCAGCGGCCGGTGACCGAGGCGGGATTGGCCAGCAGGTCCCCGATCCGGCCCTCGCCGATGATGCGTCCGCCACGCACGCCTGCGCCCGGGCCGAGATCGATGACATGGTCGGCGCGACGGATCGTGTCCTCGTCATGCTCGACCACCACCAGGGTGTTGCGGTGGCGCGCGAGCTCCTCGAGCGCATCGAGCAGGATGCGGTTGTCGCGCGGATGCAGGCCGATGGTCGGTTCGTCGAGCACGTAGCACACGCCGCGCAGGTTCGAGCCGAGCTGCGCCGCGAGGCGGATGCGCTGCGCCTCACCGCCCGAGAGCGTCGGCGCCGCGCGGTCGAGGCTCAGATAGCCGAGGCCGACGCGCTCGAGGAAGCCGAGCCGCGTGCCGATCTCCTGCAGCAGGTCGCGGCCGATCGCCTGTTCGCGACGGTCGAGCTTGAGGCCCGAGAGGAGCTTGCGCGCCTTCGAGACCGGTTCACAGGTCAAGGCGCCGATGGAGCGGCCCCGGAACCGCACCGCGCGCGCGACGGGATTGAGGCGTTCGCCGTCGCAGCGGCTGCAGACCGGCGCATCGCCCTCCTGTACGTCGTTCCACGCGGCTTCCTCACCGCTCTGTTCGGCGTCGAAGTCCTCGATCTGCAGACCGGTGCCGTAGCAACCGGTGCACCAGCCCTGCTTGGAATTGAACGAGAACATGCGCGGATCAGGTTCCGCGAAGCTCGTGCCGCAGGACGGACAAGCGCGGCGCGTCGAATAGACGACCGGCTCGCGGCTGCCGGCGGCGAGCACCTGCACCACGCCCTTGCCGTGCTGCAGCGCCTCGGCGAGCTTCGCGCGCAGGTCGGCCTCGCCCCGCGCCGAGATGCCGAGCCTTGCGACCGGAAGTTCGATCGAGTGCTCGCGGAAACGGTCGAGACGCGGCCACGGTTTCACGGGCAGCCGTTCGCCATCGACGCGCAGATCGCGATAGCCCTTGGCGGCCGCCCACTTGGCGAGGTCGGTGTAGAGGCCCTTGCGCGCCACCACGAGCGGCGCCAGCAGGTCGACGGTCTTGCCGCGGAACTGCTCGAGGATGCGCACCGCGATCACGTCGGGCGACTGCGGTTCGATGCGCGCGTCGCAGTCCGGGCAGTGCTGCGTCCCGAGCTTCATGTAGAGCAGCCGCAGGAAGTGGTAGGTCTCCGTCAGCGTCGCCACGGTGCTCTTGCGGCCGCCGCGGCTGGTGCGCTGCTCGATCGCGACCGTCGGCGGGATGCCGCGGATCGAGTCGACCTCCGGCCGCGACGCCGGCTGCACGAACTGCCGGGCATAGGCGTTCAAGGATTCGAGGTAGCGCCGCTGGCCCTCGTTGAACAGGATGTCGAACGCGAGCGTCGACTTGCCCGAGCCGGACACGCCGGTGATCACGGTGAACGCATCGCGCGGGATGTCGACGTCGATGCCCTGCAGGTTGTGCTCGCGGGCGTTGCGCACCGTGATGCCGCGTGGTGCGGCGGCCTTCGGCGCGGGTTCGCCGACCCGATCTCCGATGGCTGTGCGCGCCGCTGCCCGCTGCACGGTGAGGGTCCGTCGGTACTCGGCCAGGGCGCGGCCGGTGTGCGAGGCGGGGATGCGTTCGAGCTCTGCGGGCGTGCCGGTCGCGACCACGCCGCCGCCGGCATCGCCGCCTTCCGGTCCGAGATCGACGATCCACTCGGCCGCGCGGATGACGTCGAGGTTGTGCTCGATCACCACCAACGAATGTCCGGCATCGAGCAGCCGTCGGAACGCGCCGAGCAGCTTGGCGATGTCCTCGAAGTGCAGGCCTGTCGTCGGCTCGTCGAACAGGAACAGTTTTCCGCGTGCGGCCGGGCCGTCGACCGCGGATTTGGCGGGGCCGCCTGCGGTCTGCGCGGACTCCGCGAGATGCCCGGCGAGTTTCAGGCGCTGCGCTTCGCCGCCCGACAGCGTCGGCACGGGCTGTCCGAGCCTCAGGTAGTCGAGCCCGACCTCGGCGAGCGGCGCGAGACGCGCGGCGAGTTCCGGCACGTCCCCGAAGAACGCGATCGCCTCGGTGACGGTCATCGCCAGGACATCGGCGATGCTGGCGGCGCGACCGCCCGGTCCCGGGTGCTTCACCTCCAGTGTCTCGGCGCGATAGCGGCTGCCGTCGCAGTCGCCGCATCGCAGGTAGACATCCGACAGGAACTGCATCTCGACGTGCTCGAAGCCGCTGCCGCTGCAGGTCGGACAACGACCGGTGCCGGAATTGAAGCTGAACGTGCCCGCGGTCCAGCCGCGTTGCCGCGACTCCGGCAGCCGCGCGAACCGCTCGCGCAGCACGTCGAACGCGCCGACATAGCTTGCGGGGTTGGAGCGGGCGGTGCGGCCGATCGGCGCCTGGTCGACGAAGACCACATCGGCGATCCGGTCGGCGCCGCGCAGGCCGCGATGCGCGCCCACCGCTTCGGCCGGACGCCCGAAGTGCTTGAGCAGCGCCGGATGCAGCACGTCCTGGACCAGCGTCGATTTGCCCGAGCCCGACACCCCCGTGATGCAGACGAGCCGCTGCAAGGGCAGACGCACGTCGATGTCGCGCAGGTTGTGCTGGCTCGCGCCGAGCAGCTCAAGCGAGCCGGCGTCCGTCGTCGCGGATCGTGCCGGGAGGGTCGCGCGCGCCGGCGGCAAGGTCACGGCGCGCCGGCCGGTGAGGTAATCCGCGGTGAGCGATCCGGGCGTCGCGAGCACCTCCGCAGGGCGGCCCCAAGCGACGATGCGGCCACCGTGTTCGCCGGCGCCGGGGCCGAGATCCAGCAGCCGGTCGGCTTGTTGCATGATCTGCGGATCGTGCTCCACCACGAGCAGCGAGTTGCCGGCATCGCGCAACCGGTGCATCACGCCGATGACCCGCTGCATGTCGCGGGGATGCAGCCCGATCGAGGGTTCGTCGAGCACGAACAGCGTGTTCACCAGCGAGGTGCCGAGCGCGGTGGTGAGGTTGATGCGCTGCACCTCGCCGCCCGACAGCGTGCGCGACTGCCGGTCGAGCGTGAGGTAGCCGAGACCGACCTCGCAAAGATACGCGTAACGGCCGCGGATCTCGGCGAGCAGCAGGTGGGTGGCTTCGTCGAGCCGTCCCAGCAGGCGCAGGGCTGCGAAGAAATCCCGACCGCGCTCAAGCGGCAGCAGCATCAGGTCGTGCACGCAGAGTCCGGGCAGCGCGGCGAGGGCCTCGTCGCTCCAGTCGACGCCGCGCGGCCGGAACCGCGACCGGTCGCCGAGCGCCGTGTCGGCGAGCGCCCGATCGCCGAGGCGCCAGAGGAGCGACGATGTCGCGAGCCGTGCGCCATCGCAGTGGGTGCAGGGGGTGTAGGCCCGGTACTTCGAGAGCAGCACCCGGATGTGCATCTTGTAGGCCTTGGTCTCGAGCCAGGCGAAATAGCGCTTCACCCCGTACCAGGTGTTGCGCGCCCATTCGCCTTCGCCCTCGATCACCCACTCGCGTTGCGCATCCGTGAGGTCGCGCCATGGGACGTCGAGCGGCATGCCGCGCTTGCGGGCGAGGCGCTCGAGGTCCTGTTGGCATTCGCGGAACGACGGGGTCTGCCAAGGCTTGACCGCGCCCTCGCGCAAGGTCTTGGCGGTGTCCGGGATCACGAGTCCGTAGTCGACGCCGATGATGCGGCCGAAACCGCGGCAGTGCTCACAGGCGCCGGCCGGGGAGTTGAACGAGAACGCACCCGGCGTGGGCTTGCGGTACTCGATGTCGCAGGCCGCGCAGTGCAGGCCGCTCGACCACCGCCAGGTCGCGATCGTCTGCGGCGCGTCATCGTCGCCTGCGACCTTGTCCGGGGCGGCGGTCGAGGTCTGCGTCGCCGCCAACGCGTGCACCAGCAGGCGCCCCCGTCCGCCGCGCAGCGCCGCCTCGATCGCCTCGCCGAGCCGCGCCGGATCGGCGGTGCCGGCGCGCAGGCGGTCCTGCACCACTTCGAGCAGCCCCCGACCGGTCTTGCGCACGCGGGTGTAGCCCTGCCGTCCGAGCAGGGCCCGCACCTCGGTCTCCTTGAAGTTCTTCGGGACCTTGACCTCGAAGCACACGAGCAGGCGCGGGTCGCCGGCCGCTGCGGCGCGCTGCAGCAGGTCCTCGCGGATGCCGGCCGGCGTGTCCTCGCGCACGGGCGCCGCGCAGCACCGGCAATGCAGCTGCGAGCAGCGCGCGAACAGCAGCTTCAGGTGGTCGTTGAGCTCGGTCATCGTGCCGACCGTCGAGCGCGAGGTGCGCACCGGGTTGGTCTGGTCGATGGCGATGGCTGGCGGGATGCCCTCGATGCGGTCGACCGCAGGCTTGTCCATGCGGTCGAGGAACTGGCGCGCGTAGGGTGAGAAGGTCTCGACGTAGCGCCGCTGGCCTTCGGCGTAGAGCGTGTCGAAGACCAGCGACGATTTGCCCGAGCCGGACACGCCGGTCACGACCACGAGCTCGCCCGTCGGGATGTCGAGGTCGAGGTCGCGGAGGTTGTTCTGGCGGGCGCCTCGCAGGACGATCGCTTCGGCGGCGTCAGTCATGGGCGAGAGGGCCCTCGGCGAGCCGCCGCTCCAGCAACATGAACAGCGCCGCCTTGCCGGCAGCGGTCGGCGGCCGCACGGCGCGTTCATCGACCGAGCAGCCCCCGATCCGCACCGCTTCGGTGGACAGCTCGGCGGCGTTCTCCATCGAGTAGAACCGGAACCAGTCGGCGGACGGCAGCGGACGTCCTCCGCTGGCGAGGCGGTGGTCACGGTGCGCAAGATAGTTGCGCGCCGTATGGTCGATCAGCAGCGGGTCGACGCCTGCTGCGGCGCAGGCCGCGCGCCAGTCTGGTGCGGCCATGCCGGGCGCGGCCGGGTCGGAGGTCATCGGGGCCGTCCTGGCATGCCGGGGGAGCCACCATGATAGCAGCGGACCGCGTCGGTCAGGCTTCACACAACTTGACGCTCGTGGATGCGAGACTGCGCGCATGAGGACAGGCCGCACCGTTGGTCTCCCCGGGCGCTTGGCGCCCCTCGCCGCGCTCTTGCTGGCGCTCGCCGGCTGTGGCGGCGGGGGAGGGGGCGGCACGACGACCGCGCAAGCTGCGGCGCCCGCGCCGCCCCCGCCGGCAGGGGCGGTGCCGACGCTGCCCGCCACGCCCTTCGGTTACACCGACGCCGCCATCGCCCTGCCGGCGCAGTTCCGCTCGCTCAGCGCCGCGCCGACCCCTCCGGGCGGCGGACCGAGCCCCCCGGCGCTCGACAACACCCCTCCGGACAACCCCGTCACCAACGCCGGCGCCACGCTCGGCCGTGTGCTGTTCTACGACAAGCGGCTGTCGGTCAACGACACCATCGCCTGCGGTTCCTGCCACCGACAGGCCAACGGTTTCGACGATCCCGCGCGCTTCAGCGTCGGCTTCCAGGGCGGCCGCACGCCGCGCCACTCGATGGCCCTCGCGAACGCGCGCTACTACACGCGCGGGCGGTTCTTCTGGGACGAGCGTGCCGCCACGCTCGAGGCGCAGGTGCTGCAGCCCATCCAGGACAGCGTCGAGATGGGCATGACGCTGCCGCAGCTGACCGCCAAGCTCGGTGCCGTCGACTTCTACGGCCCGCTCTTCACGGCGGCCTTCGGCGACCCGACGGTCACGAGCGACCGCATCGCGCGGGCGCTGGCGCAGTTCGTACGCTCGATCGTCTCCTACCGCTCCAGGTTCGACTCGGCGTTCACCAACGGGGCGCCGAACTTCGCGGCTGTATTCACGCCGGCCGAACTGCAAGGGCAGCAGATCTTCACCGGCCGCGGCCGCTGCGCGCAGTGCCACACCTCGGTGGCGCATGCCGGTGACGGCCTGCGCAACAACGGCCTCGACCTCGCGACGATCGATGCAGGTGCGGGCAACGCGCGCTTCAAGGTGCCCTCGCTGCGCAACATCGCGGTGCGTGCACCCTACATGCACGATGGGCGCTTCGCCACGCTGCGCGAGGTCATCGACTTCTACGACAACGGCGTGCAGCCGCACCCCAATCTCGACCCACGGCTCGTGGGCCCCGGCGGCACGCCGCTGCGGCTCAATCTCACGCCGGTCGAGAAGGACGCGCTCGAGGCGTTCTTGCGCACGCTCACCGACGACGCGCTGCTGACCGACATCAAGTTCTCCGACCCCTTCCCGCGCTGAGCCCGGCTCTGTTCTAATGCCGCGGCCATGGACACGGCCCGCGACATCTCCCGTCACCGCAAGCACTGGGCGTCCCGTTTCGGGACCGCCCCGTTCCTGCCCATGTCGCGCGCCGAGATGGACGCGCTCGGCTGGGACTCCTGCGACATCATCATCGTCACCGGCGACGCCTACGTCGACCATCCGAGCTTCGGCATGGCGATCGTCGGTCGGCTGCTCGAGGCGCAGGGCTTCCGGGTCGGCATCATCGCCCAGCCGGATTGGCAGAGCGCCGAGCCGTTCCGTGCGCTCGGCAAGCCGAACCTCTTCTTCGGCATCACCGCCGGCAACATGGATTCGATGGTCAACCGCTACACCAGCGACCGTCGCATCCGCAGCGACGACGCCTACACGCCGGGCGGCGAGGGCGGTCGCCGGCCGGACCGTTCGGTGATCGTGTATGCGCAGCGCGCGCGCGAGGCGTACGCCGGCGCGCCCATCGTCATCGGCGGCATCGAGGCGAGCCTGCGCCGCATCGCGCACTTCGACTACTGGTCCGAGAAGGTGCGTCGTTCCATCCTGTTGGACGCCAAGGCGGACCTGCTGGTCTTCGGCAACGGCGAGCGGCAGATCGTCGAGATCGCGCACCGTCTCGCGTCGGGCGAGGCCATCGGGGACATCACCGACCTGCGCGGTACGGCGTTCATGCGTCGTGTGGTGCCCGAGGGCTGGGTCGAGATCGACTCGACGCATCTCGATGCGCCGGGTCCGCTCAACCCGCCGATCGATCCCTATGCGATGGACGACAACGGCGGCACCCGCGCCGCGACGCCCGCCGGAGCCACCGCGCCCGCGGAGTCGGTGGTGCGCTTCGTCCGTCGGGTGAAGAACGCCGACCGGTCGCGCAGCGTGATCCGCCTGCCGGCGTTCGAGCAGGTGGTCGACGATCCGGTGATGTACGCCCACGCCTCGCGCATCCTGCATCTCGAGGCCAACCCCGGTAACGCGCGCGCGCTGGTGCAGCGCCACGGCAACCTCGAAGTGTGGCTGAACCCGCCGCCGATCCCGCTCACCACCGCCGAGATGGATTGGGTGTACGAGCGGCCGTACCGCCGGCAACCGCACCCGTTCTACGGCGATGCCGAGATCCCCGCCTACAAGATGATCCGTTTCTCGATCTCCATCCAGCGCGGCTGTTTCGGCGGTTGCACCTTCTGCTCGATCACCGAGCACGAGGGCCGCATCATCCAGAGCCGTTCCGAGGCCTCGGTGCTGCGCGAGATCGAGGTGGTGCGCGATACGGTGCCGGGCTTCACCGGCGTGATCTCCGACCTCGGCGGCCCGACGGCGAACATGTATCGCCTCGCCTGCAAGAGCCGCGAGATCGAGACCGCCTGCCGCAAGCCGTCCTGCGTGTATCCGGGCATCTGTCCCAACCTCGACACCGACCACGCGCCGCTCATCGAGCTCTACCGCAAGGCGCGGGCATTGCCCGGCATCAAGAAAGTGCTCATCGCCTCGGGCGTGCGTTACGACCTCGCGATCGAGTCGCCGGAGTACGTGAAGGAGCTCGCGCAGCACCACGTCGGCGGCTACCTCAAGATCGCGCCGGAGGCGATCGGCGAAGGGCCGCTCTCCAAGATGATGAAGCCGGGCGTCGGCACCTACGACCGCTTCAAGGAACTGTTCGACCGCTACTCGAAGGAAGCCGGCAAGCAGCAGTACCTCATCCCGTACTTCATCGCCGCGCATCCCGGGACCACCGACGAGGACATGCTCGAGCTCGCGATGTGGCTCAAGAAGAACGGGTTCCGCGCCGACCAGGTGCAGGCCTTCCTGCCCTCGCCGATGGCGACCGCCACCGCGATGTACCACTCCGGCAAGAACCCGCTGCGGCGCGTCACGCGCGGCAGCGAGGACGTCGTGATCCCGCGCGGACTCAAGGTGCGCCGCCTGCACAAGGCGTTCCTGCGCTACCACGACGCCAACAATTGGCCGCTGCTGCGCGAAGCGCTGCGGCGCATGGGTCGAGCCGACCTCATCGGGCCGGGCAAGCAGCATCTCGTCCCGTCTTGGCAACCGGCCGGCACGGGCAAGACCCCGGAAGGCGCGCGTGCCCGCGGCGATGTCCGCAAGCACGGAGGCGCGAGCGCAGCGCCCGGGGAGGCCAAGGGCCGGCGCGCGGGCGGCGGTACGCCGTTCCGCACGCAGCACACCGGTCTGCCCGACGCGCGTCCGCCCCGTGCGCCACGCCCCGGGCAGCGCCGTGGAGGCAAGCCGTGAGCGCAGGCCACGAGTTCCGCCCCGGACTCGAGTTCGATGTCGACGCGCTGCAGCGTCATTTCGCCGCACATCTGCCGCAGCATGCCGGGTCGTTGCGGGTGCGGCAGTTCCCGGGCGGCCAGTCGAACCCGACCTATCTCATCGAGTCGCCGTCGGGCAGCGTCGTGCTGCGTCGCAAGCCGCCCGGCGTGCTGCTGCCCTCCGCCCATGCGGTCGACCGCGAGCATCGCGTGCTCGCAGCGCTCGCCCGGGATGGCCGCGTGCCCGTGGCGCAGCCGCTGCTGATGTGCGACGACGCGGCGGTCATCGGCACGCCGTTCTATGTCATGGAGCACCTCAAGGGTCGCGTGTTCTGGGACCCGACCTTGCCGGAGCTGCCGCGCGAGGCGCGGCGCAGCATCTTCGACGCCATGGGCGCGACGCTCGCCGAACTCCACAACCTCGATCCCGTGGCGATCGGTCTCGGGGATTTCGGCCGTGCCGAGGGCTATGTCGCGCGCCAGGTCGCGCGTTGGTCGAAGCAATACCTCGGCGATGCCGAGGCGGCCGGCCGTTTCGAGTCGATGGAACGCGTCATCGACTGGCTGCCGCGCCATGCGCCGGCGACGGAGCCGGCCTCGGCCGTGGTGCACGGCGACTACCGCCTCGACAACCTCATGTTCGCGCCGGATGCGCCGCGCGTGATAGGCGTGCTCGACTGGGAGCTCTCCACCATCGGCAATCCGCATGCGGACTTCGCGTATCACCTGATGATGTACCGCATGCCGCCGGTGTCGGTGGGCGCGCTCTTGGGGCAGGACCTCGTCGCGCTCGGCATCCCGTCCGAAGAGGAGTACGTGGCCGCATATTGCGCGCGCCGCGGCCTGCGCGAGGTGCCGGACCTCGGCTACTATATGGCGTTCTGCCTGTTCCGCATGGCCGGCATCCTGCACGGCATCCGTGGCCGCGTGCAGCGCGGCACCGCGGTGAGCCCGCAGGCGAAGCGTTATGCCGCGGCGGTCGAGACGGTCGCCGACCTCGCTTGGAAGCAGGCCGAGTCGACCGGACTGCGCTAGCGCGATACGGCGCGGCCCGCCGTCCGGGATCGCGCCCCGCTCCGCGGCATCGCCTCAGGGCGCTGTGGTCGCCGGTGGCGTGAACACCATCGTCGAAGCCGGCCGCTCTCGCTGCAGCCGTGCGGCGACCTGTTCGGTCTGTTCCATCGCGCGCAGCACGTTCTCGCCGGCGAGCTTGCGCAGGTCCGCGTCGCTCCAACCCCGGCGGATGAGCTCCGCGAACAGCCTCGGATAGGTCGACACGTCGTCGAGGCCCTCCGGCCACCAGTCGTTGCCGTCGAAGTCGCCGCCGATGCCGACGTGGTCGATGCCCGCGACGCGGCGGATGTGCTCGATGTGGTCGGCGACCATCCCGATGGTGGTCTTGGGACGCTGCATCGCCGCACGGCCTTCGTCCATGATCCGCTGCGCCTCCTCGGGCGTGGCCGCTGCAGCGGCGCGGGCGCGCAGCGCGGCCATGTAGGGCTGCATCACGCGCCCGACCTCGCAGTTCACGAAACTGTCGACGAAGGTGACCATCACCACGCCACCGTTGCGCGGCAACTCGCGCAGGATGTCGTCCGGCACGTTGCGGGGCACGTCGCAGACGCCGCGTGCCGAGGAGTGCGAGAAGATCACCGGCGCCGCCGTGATGCGCAGCGTGTCGGCCATGGTGGAGGGCGCGGCATGGGAGAGGTCGACCAGCAGCCCGAGCCGGTTCATCTCGCGCACGACCTCCTCGCCGAAGGGCGTGAGCCCGTCGTGCCGCGCAGGGACTTGCGCGGCGGCATCGGCCCAGTCGGTGTGCGCGTTGTGCGTGAGCGCCATGTAGCGCACGCCGAGGTCGTAGTAGGCGCGCAGCGCGCCGAGCGAGTTCTCGATGCCGTAGCCGCCTTCCATCCCGAGCATCGAGGCGATCTTGCCGTCGCGGCGCGCGGCGCGGATCTCCGCCACCGTGGTCGCGAAGCGGAAGGTGTCCGGGTAGCGCGCGATGATGCGGCGCGCGATCTCGATCTGCTCGAGCTGCGGGCGCGCGAACGGCCCACGCCCCTCGCCGGGGATGTAGACCGACCAGAACTGCGCGCCGAGGCCGCCCGCCCGCAAGCGCGCGAGGTCGGTGTCACCGGGCGTGGGCTTGCGCAGGTCGTAGGCGACGATGTCGCCCGGCGCATCCTTGTAGCCGCGGACCGCGTAGGGCAGGTCGTTGTGTCCGTCGACGAGGATGGTGGAGGCCAGCAGGCGGCGGGCGCGCTGCAGCGCCGCGTCCTCGGAGGGACCGGCAGCGGCGCCGACGCTCGGGCCCGGCGCCCCGGCGCGCGGCGCGGTGGCACAACCGGCCATCGCCAGGGCCGCCAGCGCGAGCGCGGCCAGACCGCGGAACGGCAGCGCTGTCACGGCGGTGTTCGGCGCCACGGTCAGGCGCCGGCCTTGAAGGTGTCGCAGGCCTGCATCGAGCCCGTCTCGAGCCCGCGCTTGAACCACTGCATGCGTTGTTGGGCCGTGCCGTGGGTGAAGGACTCGGGCTGCACGTAGCCCTGCATGCGTTTCTGGATGGTGTCGTCGCCGACGGCGGAAGCCGCGGCGAGCGCCTCTTCGATGTCGCCCTGCTCGAGGATCTGCCGCGAGCGCTCGGCATGGTGCGCCCAGATGCCGGCATAGCAATCCGCCTGCAGTTCCATCAGCACCTGCAACTGGTTCTGTTGGGCCTTGCTAGCGCGCGATTGCGCCTCGCGCACCTGCTTGGAGATGCCGGTGATGGTCTGGATATGGTGGCCGACCTCGTGCGCGATGACGTAGGCCTGCGCGAAGTCGCCGGCCGCCTTGAACTGCGTCTCGAGTTCGTTCCAGAACGACAGGTCGATGTAGACCTTCTGGTCGCCGGGGCAGTAGAACGGGCCGGCACCCGAGTTCGCACGGCCGCAGGCGGTCACCACCTCGCCGCTGAAGAGCTTCAGCACCGGCGGTTTGTACTGCGCGCCGCCCGCCTTGAAGATCTCGGTCCAGGTCTCCTCGGTGTCACCGAGCACGGC
>Ga0315904_10000446_pt1 | contig 65441 bp, 44 predicted proteins | sample LakEriMetagenome_6_FD_203529 | JGI IMG/M metagenome (GOLD analysis project Ga0315904, IMG submission 203529) | Freshwater fungal communities from buoy surface, Lake Erie, Ohio, United States - Buoy 12 MA120 | ecosystem: Environmental > Aquatic > Freshwater > Lake | place: USA: Lake Erie, Ohio...
TGGGTGTTACGTGGTAATGATAACCCCGCAATGAATCGCTATGGCCGTTGCACGCATCCAAGGCTTGCTCTCCAGAGAGTTCCATCGCCATCTTGCCGTCCGATTCGTAAGGCCCATACAAAGGGTACCCATCGAAAGCAAATCCGATGATCGGCGAATGGGACTTGCCGTCATCGATGAACGGCGATTTTACGCAGGTTGGATACTTGTGGTAATGATAAACTCCCGTCTGCTGAGGGTGTCCGCAACAGGAATCGAGCCAGACCTCATCATAGCCGGCAACCGCATTGCGCCCTTCCATCTCGAAAGGATTAAAGAAAACCACCCCATTGAGGGACATCCCGACAGGGCCCATCGGCAATCGAGTGATCGTTTCACTCTTACGAGGCACCAAGGGCAAACGGAACGTGAAGTCCTGAACGCTGATCGTATTGGGATTGTCGCTGTTAGGAAAAATGGCCGTCGGATGGTTCGGATACCCTTGGCTTCTGATGATCAAATGATTTTGATCATGGGAGATTTGCAGGTTCGCAATCCCATCCTTATTCGAATCCTTGCAATGGTAGGAAAACAGATCAAGCCATCGGCCCGCATCTCGGTAATAGTAGGTTTTCGGCTCGGCCTTCGAGACATACCAAAAACCACCAATCGACTCGACTTGATCTTCCTGGATCGAAACCGATTGCGTGTTGAGTGAGATCTCCTGTGCTGCCGCAATACCGGCCCAGGTGCACAGCATTCCACTTAGTAAGACGCAAGCCAACTTGGCTCGAAGCGGTTGGATAAAACCAATCCCAATCATGCGATCACTCCAGTTACTTACCAAAAGACTTGGGCGGTCGATCTGAGTAGTAGCATAACCCCGAGGATTCAAATAGGTTACGATAGGGTCAGACAAAATACAGAATTCGGTTTCACTGCTGGGAGCATAGGATCGTGCAAAGTTTGAGCTTGAAAGTCGTCTGGTTAACCGTTTTTAGCCTCGGACTCCTGGCGATTCCACCGAATTCTCTGGCGCAGGACTTATCCACCAAGGATTCTCAGACCAAGGATGCTGTCGATCGGCTCACTCGCAAGAATCTCCAAGCCATCCGTGATGCGATCGAAAAGTATTCCCTCCGTCGCGAAAACTTGACCACGAGAGGACCGTTTCGAACAGTCAGAGCCAATCTCCACGTCCACTCAGAACTGTCGCATGACTCGCGTGGCAAAATAGAAGATATCGTCGCTGCGGCCAAGCGAGCGGGCACCGAAGTCCTCCTGTTTACCGAACACCCTTCGAAAGAGAAGGACTTTTTCGAAGACGGCCATCGAGGTCTACGCGATGGCGTCCTGCTTATTCCAGGCGCTGAGATGAAAGGCATGTTGGTCTATCCAACCATGAGCTTGCGTCCCTTCGAAAACGCAGATTCTCAGCAAACCACTCAGATCGTACGCAACCGAGGTGGACATGTCTTTCTTTCTCACTTGGAAGAACGCATGGATTGGCAAATCCAAGGTCTTACAGGCGTGGAAATCTACAACACGCACGCAGACTTCAAAAAGCAAAAACGCATGATCGACTCGATGAAAAATCCGCTGTGGTTGATCAAAACAGCAGAGCTGATCGATCGATATCCTCAGGAAGCTTTTTCGGCCCTGCAAACGTATCCCGATGATTATCTTGCCCGTTGGGATCAACTCTGCTTGATCGCTCCTCACACCGGTGTTGCGGCCAATGACGCTCATCAAAACGTAGGTGTACGGATCCTCTTAGGTGAAGATGGCAAGGTGCTCGTTACCGATGCGCTCGGAGAGGAACTGCTCAAGCTCGAGCGTTTACTGGTGGCTCCCCTGCTGAAAATTCCTGACACGGCCAAGCCTGGGGATATGCTCCTGAAACTGCAATTGGATCCGTATCAATACAGCCTAAGGCATGCCGGCACGCATCTGCTCGTGAGCGATCTCACCCAAGAAGCTGTTTGGAATGCCCTCGATGAGGGAAGAACGTTTGTAGCCTTTGACTGGATTGCCGATTCCAAAGGGTTTGAGGTAGCCATCGAACACCAGCAAAACCGTCATGAAATCGGATCGCACTTGGATTGGGAGTTTCTCAAAAATAAAGAGGACTTGAAACTCGTTGGCCAAGCCCCATTGAATGCCAAGTGGAAAGTGTATCGGACGTCGCCTGAGTCTCCGAGCGAACTGGTCTATCAAGGCGAACATCAGAAATTCACTTGGCAGATTCCCGGGCCAGGTAATTACCGAGTCGAATTATGGCTCGAGTTATTGGACCAGCCCCATTGCTGGATCTTGACGAGCCCCTTCTATATCGCACCTTAGTCTTTGAGGATCTTCAGTCTTTGAGGATCCTCCGGAATTATCGTGGCTGAAAATTTATTCCACGGGTTCTCTTCGTACTCGTACTCGTACTCGAAGAGAAGCATTGGGATGTCGTTGACATACATTACCAGCAAAGCGACATTTTGATCCTTTTAGGAAAGATTGGATTTGAGTGTATCTCGGCGCATGCCGAGGGGTTTTTTTGAAAGCGGTTGGGCGCAAGCCCTCCGGTGAAGGTTCACTGGGGAGATTGCGATGTTCCTCCACCATTTTCCGTCTTCATCAGCGGTTGAGGAAAACAGCCCTACGCGCACAGCCCCCTCATCCCCCCCGCCCCTTACTCCCCCGGCCAAAGCCCCGGTGGAGAAGGGGGGCCAAGCGGGGTAAGGCGTTAGCCCAACAACATTAAATCGACATTCGGATCAATTTAGGAACGATTGGATTTGAGTGGGGCGCGGCGCATGTCGAGCGGTTTTTCAAAAAGCAGTTGGGCGCGAGGCCCTGAAGCTTCCTAACTAAGTGTTTTCTCGAAGAGAGCCAGCATCCGAGCCCAAGCTCGCTCGGACTGATCCTTGTTGTATACCCGAGTGTCAGGTGGACACCATCCATGCCCAGCCGGATACACTTCGATCTCCGAGGACAACTTGGCCCCCTCAAAGGATTCCTTCAATACCTGTTTGGATTCCGGATCCCTCATGTCGTCGTTCTCGGCAATGGCAATCAAAAAAGCCGCCTTCATCTTGGGGATCAGTAAATGCGGACTTTCAGGCTCTTTGGTCACCAATCCACCGCCATGGAACGAACAGCCCGCACCGATGCGCTCGGGCACCGTTGCTGCCGTTCGCATCACGATCGGGCCGCCCATGCAGTATCCGATCGTTCCAATCTTCTTGCTCTTGTCGACCTGAGGCTGAGTATCCAGCCAGGCAACAAATGCTGCCGCGTCGGCTTGATGCGTCTTGGCACTGAGCGAACGCGCCAAGGGCACCACCTCCTGGATCGGTGTGCTAGCCCCTTGGGGCGCCGTCGGTGACTTCTTGGTTCGATAAAAAGGATTCACCACCAAAACACTGTAACCGGACTCAGCTAGCCGCTTACCCATCTGACGAAATGCCGGTCGCAAACCAAAGATATCTGGCCAGACCAAGACGGCTGCATGAGCCCCGGTAGCAGGTGTTACGAAATAAGCGTCGCACTCCCCATCAGGAGTCTTGATCGTGACTTCCTGCTCGCTAACGGCCAATGCTTTAGCATCCTGCGGAAACAGAATCGCGGCACTCATACCCAGCGCTGCTAATGCCCCTAAGTCCCTTCGAGAATACTTCTTGATGTCTTCGTCAAAATGATCCTGATCGCACATGCTCAAACCCCTGGTAGAGTGGTTAGTGTTTAGTGATTGGCCGTTAGCGGTTCGTGTTTAGTCGTCAGAAGGAGGTAATTCAAGGATCCGACGGAGTCGGTAAGTTGGTTTTAGTTCTGATTTTCCGGCGACGCATTATAGCAAGTTGGGATCCTCAAAGTCACAACTTGGGTTATCTTGAACACAATCCCGCCAGCAAATATCCGTTGTTTTAACCGAAGCCAACCCATGAGAATTCAAGAGATCCGAGTCTATCAAGTCGACCTGCCGCTCCATGAAGTAACCTATAAATGGAGCGGTGGAAAATCGGTCACGGTCTTTGACTCGACGGTCGTCGCCGTAGTTACCGATTCAGGGCTTGTCGGTTGGGGTGAATCTTGCCCGCTTGGCGCCGCGTATCTACCCTCTTACGCCTCGGGTGTGCGTGCCGGCCTGGCGGAACTCGCACCGCAACTCATCGGCCAAGATCCACTGCAGATCGATAAACTCAATCGACTTATGGATGCGGCACTCAAAGGACATCCCTACGTCAAGTCGCCGATCGATGTGGCTTGCTGGGATCTGCTCGGACAACAAGCTGGACTACCGGTCTGCTCTCTATTGGGTGGTCGCTACGGCGACGACTTCCATCTTTATCGCGCGATTTCCCAAGAGTCTCCCGATCAAATGGCTGCAAACGTCGCGGGATATCGAGCCCAAGGTTACCGACGATTCCAACTCAAAGTCGGCGGTGATCCAGATGTCGATATCGAGCGCATCCATGCCGTTCGCGCAGCACTCGAGCCCACCGACCGACTCGTCGCCGATGCCAATACCGGTTGGACCCAGCACGAAGCGGTCCGAGTATGCCGAGCTGTCAAAAACCTCGATGTCTATATCGAACAGCCTTGCGTAACCTACGAAGAATGCCTCGCTGTCCGCCGGCAAACCGACCACCCGTTTGTGCTCGACGAGAATATCGATGGTCTGGAAATGCTCCTTCGCGGTCGACGCGATCTGGCCATGGATGTTGTGAACCTTAAGATCAGTAAATTCGGCGGCCTGACCAAAATCCGACAAGCTCGCGATCTGTGCGTTTCGATGGGAATCGCCATGACGATCGAAGACACCTGGGGAGGCGATATCGTAACGGCTGCCATCGCTCACCTTGCCCATAGCACTCCGACCGAACTCCTATTTACCAGCACCGACTTTAACAGCTATGTGACCGTCAGCATCGCCGAAGGTGCCCCCCAACGCGACAACGGACGACTTGCTGCTAGCTCCCAGCCGGGGCTGGGCATTCGACCCAAAATGGATGTGCTGGGCAAGCCGACAGCAGTCTATCGATAGTTCTCTAAATAAAAATATTCGCAAAAATGATTTTGGGGGCCATGGCAACTTGTGGCCGCACCGACTACTCTGTGCTCGTGCTCGTGCTCGAAACGAGTTTTGTATTGTCACAGAGCAACTCCTATCATCCGATGACGAGTTATGAATCCTAACGGCGCAACCTCTCAACGCTGCGATGTCCTGATTGTCGGACTCGGAGGCGTCGGTTCGGCAGCATGCTATGCTCTTGCCAAACAAGGTTACCGCGTCGTGGGGATCGATCAATTCGATCCTCCACACCGTATGGGTAGTTCGCACGGCGATACTCGCATCATCCGCAAATCGTATTTCGAACACCCAGATTACGTGCCGCTACTGATCCGAGCCTATGAACTTTGGAAGACGCTCGAATTCGAAGTCGACAAACAACTGTATTTTCCAACCGGCTTATTGGAAATCGGTCCACCGGATGGTGTGGTCCTCTCAGGGGTTACTCGCAGCGCAGCGGAACACTCGCTCCCGATCGAAACCATGAGCATTCAAAAAGCCATCGAGCGGTATCCAGGCATCGCAGGTTCGGATGCTTGGCAAGCGATCCTCGAAAAGGACGCAGGCTATTTGCTCGTCGAAGAGTGCGTCGCTGCGCATCTGCAACAAGCCCGCAAACTCGGTGCACAGATTCGAGTCAACGAAAGGATGCTTCGTTGGCATGCCGACAAGCATGGGGTTGAGATTCAGACCCAACGCGAGACACTGCAAGCGGATAAACTGATTCTCTGCGCAGGGCCTTGGGCCTCCCAAGCCCTCTCAAGCTACCCTATCCCACTGAAAGTTCTTCGCAAGCATCTGTATTGGTACGAGTGTCAGTCAGCTTGTTACTCGCAAGATCAAGGTTTCCCGTGTTTCTTTTACGAAACTCCTAGTGGATACTACTATGGATTCCCCGACCACAGCCGCCAGGGATTAAAAGTCGCTCGACACTCCGGTGGACAGATTGTTTCAGATCCACCAAACGGACAGCACACACCGGATCCGCAAGACCGTAGACTCGTCGAAGAGTTTCTTGCGAGTTACCTCCCAGAAGTCAGCCTTCAGCTTCGGAACTGGAGCGGTTGCTACTACACCATGACCCCCGACGAACATTTCATCCTCGATCGATTGCCAGATGCTCCCAACGTCGTCGTTATCGCTGGTCTCTCCGGCCACGGATTCAAGTTCACTTCGGTGCTCGGGCAAATCGCAAGCGAACTTGCTATCGAAGGTCACTCTAAGTTGGATATCGATTTTCTAAGCATCCGCCGTTTCCTAGGTTCCCTTCGGTAGCCACTGGTCGCCATGAATCAAAATAGACGGAGGATCAAGCTTGGGGGACGATTGCAAGGCCTTGGTTTACGTCCGTTGGTTTGGCGCATTGCCACCGCGCTTGGATTGACCGGCTCGGTTCGCAACCAAGCCGGCGGAGTTTGCATCGAAGTCCAAGGGGCGATCTTGGACATCGATCAATTCGTCGCGAATCTGCACGAGCAACTCCCTGCGTCTGGACGCATCGACTGGGAACAAATCGATGAGATCCCAATCGAATACGGTACGGAAGGCTGCTCGGTTGGATTTGCGATCCACTCGAGCCAAGGGCAAGGCTTCACCTTGTGCGATGCCCTGCCAGACATAGCTCCGTGCGAAGATTGCTTAAGCGAAATTTTCGATCCAGCGAGTCGCAGATATCATTACCTGATGAATAGCTGCACGCAGTGTGGACCGCGTTACTCGATCCAAACCGGAACGCCGTTTGATCGTGGGCGAACCACTTTGGATGTTTTCCCCTTGTGCGCTGATTGCCAGCGCGAGTACACCGATCCTGCGAATCGTCGTTTCCATGCACAGACGATTGGTTGCTTTGAATGTGGGCCCACTTGGGTATGGCGTGAACGCCATGCACAGGAGATCTATTGCACGAGCCCCCCAAACGTCGAGTCGATGCTCGATCGGTGCGAGCAGATCTTGCGAACCGATGGCATTGTTCTTGTCAAAAGTGTTGGCGGTTATCAATTCCTCTGCGACGCAGCCAGCCAGCAAGCCACGCTCCGAATTCGAAAGATCAAAAATCGGGAGCACAAGCCTTTTGCAGTCTTGGTCGAATCGCTTGCCCATGCGTTAGAGATGGTGGAACTCTCGCGAGAGGCCCAAGTTGCCTTGCAAGAAAGCCATCGTCCAATCGTCGTCGCGAGCCGCAAGCCTGCTAACGGAGTCTCGCAAGATAGCCTGGGGCGATGGATCTCCGAGTTGGAGAATTCCTTAGGCGTGATGCTTCCAAACAGTCCTGTGCAGTGCCTGCTTGCCCGTCGCATAGGTCGGCCAATGGTTGTTACATCGGCCAATTTATCGAGCGAACCGATGCTTATCGATGATCAGCAAGCCCTCGATCGATTCGGTGATCAAGTCGAGGCGATCTTGATGCACAACCGACGCATTGCAGAACCACTGGATGATCCAGTCGTATGCGATGCTCAAGTTGGAGTCATTCCGATCCGATTGGGCCGAGGCGATACACCTTGTCGGCTCTCGACCGATCAAACGCAATTCGGCTCGAGCTGTGGGATCGCCTTGGGCGCAGATCTCAAGGCAGCTTGGGGAATGTCACTCGGGCAAGGATTGTATCTGATGCAGCACTTAGGAGACGCGTCGCATCCTGCGGTTATCACGCGCATCGAGGATTCGATTCAAAAGCTGCTGCAGAGCGATTTGCCTGCAGCTTCGGTCTTGATCGACATGCATCCGGCGTACGAAACCACGATGCTAGGAAAACGGTTGGCTGGGAACGACTCCGATGGGTCACAGAGGATCGGTTGTCAATCGATTCAGCATCATGCAGCCCACCTAGGGGCGCTTGGAGTCGATGCTGGAATCCCTTCCGAAGAACCTCTGGTAGGCTTTGTATTCGACGGGACCGGCTATGGATCCGACGGTACGATTTGGGGTGGAGAATTGATCGGACTACGACGAAGCGAATTTTCGCGTCTTGGGTATTTGCGACCGTTTCGATTGCCCTGTGGAGATGTCGCAGCGAAATATCCTTGGCGTACGGCCTTGGCACTATTGCTCGATGCGGGTCTGGGTATCGAAGACTTGCAAGCCTGCTGCGATTGGACTGAGCATTCGCCTTGGGGATCGCTCTTGGAGGCCCAGCGATCGGCGTTGGTAAGAGTGTTTGATTCGCCGACACTTTCGATTCCAACAAGTAGCATCGGTCGCTTTCTCGATGGGCTAGCTTCCCTCCTGGGATTGGTACACTGCAATGGCTACGAAGGCCATGCGGCGATGACGCTCGAGGATTTGGCGATGGGGCACTCTCAGGAGCGAGGCGATACAAAGTACGCGTTTGTTTTGCAGAACCAAGGTGGGATGATCGAGTTTGATGGTCGACCTGTTGTGCGAGGGGTCTTTGAGGATCTGCGAAGCGGCATCGATCGAGCGAGGATCGCTTTTGGAATCCATGCGGCGATAGCAACGATGATGTCAGATGCACTTGTGCATCTGACCGATGACTCTAAGCAGAGTCATCAGGTTGGATTAAGTGGCGGGGTGTTTCAAAATCGATTGCTCGTGGAGTTGGCCGTCGAGGCGATGAGTCGAGCCGGTCATCAGGTCTATTTGCACCGTCGAGTGCCACCGAATGATTCGGGACTGGCCATCGGCCAACTGCGATTGGCAAGATCCGTCCGATCCGTCCGATCAGTCTGATCCGTCTGATCCGTCTGATCCGTCCGATCCGTCCGATCCGTCCGATCCGTCCGATCCGTCCGATCCGTCCGATCAGTCCGATCCGTCCGATCAGTCCGATCAGTCCGATCAGTCCGATCCGTCCGATCCGTCCGATCAGTCCGATTTAGCTCCAGCGGGTTGCATCGTTGGGTTCCCTTCCAGGGCCCGGCGGGGGATCTTCTCGTCTCGCATGGCGGCTTGATAAGCGAACGTCGCAATGATGACCGAGGATTGCTTGGCATCTTCTTCGATGAGCCGTTCGTAGACGTCCATGCTCGAATGGTGTGTGCGGGTGTCGTACTCGATGGGGTCTTGAATGAACTGAAAGCCTGGCAACCCAATCCCCGTAAAGGATTGATGGTCGGTTCCTCCGGTGTTGGCCGCCGTGACCGTCGATGCTCCATAGTCGGCAAACGGAGATAACCACGCACGGAAAATCGGACGGGCCGCTTCGTTCCCTTGGAGGTAAATCCCCCGGATCTTGCCTGCTCCGTTGTCGAGGTTGAAGTAGGTCGAGAGCTTCTCGTACTCGGGTTTGTACTCCAAGACCGAGCTTCTATCGCCACCTTCGCCCCCACCACCGCGCTGCGGGGTCTGCAATGTTCCAAAGTGCTCAGAAACGTAGGCTCTTGAACCCAAGAGACCTTGCTCTTCACCGGTCCACAGGGCAATTCGGATCGTACGCCTCGGGGCTACTCCGATCGACTTGAGGATCCGCATCGCTTCCATCATCACTCCGCAACCGATCGCGTTGTCGGTCGCACCGGTACCTGAGTGCCATGAATCAAAGTGGGCACCGATCATGACGACTTCGTCTTTCAGGTCGCTCCCTGGAATCTCGGCGATGATGTTAAAGCAGTTGGTGTCTCCATCGTGATATGTCGACTCGATGTCGATCTCCAATTGTGGCAAGACACCTTTTTGCACCATGCGAACCAAACGATTGTAGTGTTCGGCAGAGACGACCATCTGGGGCAAAATCGGGGGCGAGTCGACTGTCCAGGGTCTTGCGCCGCGGGACATTGGGCCACCTTCGCCCGGGCTTCGAATCTCGCGCTGGGGATCAGCCCTTCTGGGCATGGTCGCCGAGGCGACGAAGACCGTACCTCCATCGCCTCGACCGGCTTCGAGCACCACTGCGGCTCCCTCGTCGTAACACATCTGCCACTTGTCGGTCGTAAGATTGCTGCCGATCCCTGCACCGTTGCCTCGCCGGGGTGGTTGCCCGTCGGCTGCCCCGCCTGATGCTGGTGTTGTTGCAGGTGTTTTTGAATCGCCGCTGGGGGTGCTCGGTGTGGTATTTGAGCTTGGGGGATTCAAGCCACCGGCGGGCGTGCCTGGTTCGACTCCGGGTGGTCGACGACGGCGAGAGCCGCCAATCTCGGCATTCGCAAGATTCAATAGTTCACTATCGGTCTGCCTTGCTCCTGGTGGATCAAACCAAGGTTTGAGTTCTCGAGGGGGGCTGATCAGTACAATCGCTCGACCGAGTTTGCCACGGTACTTTTCGAGTTCTTCGGGGGTGTTGGCATCCAAGTAGATTGGCTCTCCACGCACCGTTGTTGGAGTGCTGGGAGTCCAGGCTTTTGGGTAGGCGATGAGCGAAAAGAAATTCGGAGCCGTGACGTTAGCGCGATACGATTGAAGCGACCAGCCACGGCCGAAGGGGCCCCAAGGTTCGAGATGGGCATTTTCAAGCCCGTACTCTTCGAGACGCTTTTTGGCCCACTCGCCGGCAAGTTTGGTTTCGGGGGAACCTGTCAATCGCGGTCCGGAAACGTCGGTCAAATAACTGATCGTCTCCATCACCTTCGATCGTTCCATTCCCTCCTGCTTGATCTTGTCGACGATTTCGGTGTTGACCGAATCGCTTTGTGCAAAGAGCAAGTTGCTTGCGTGACCGAGAACCGGTGCAACGAGCATTCCAACGAGGGCTTTGCGGAGAATGGATCGACGCTTGTGCATTTTCGAAACAATCAAAAAAGTGGATGGTAGTTTAATAAAACGGGATAAGAACGACTTAAGTATACCCCAAAACAAACGAACAATGTTCGACGATTATCTTTAATCGTCCAATGTAAAACGGCTGTCCTCAGCCGTTTTCATGCCGAGCTTGCGAGGCGCGTCTGAGTGTTCTGGAAAGACGCCAAGCTACGCTTGTGGGCCGACGGCTGGGGACATCCGTCGAACAATGCAATCGTTATTGTAAAACGGCTGTCCTCAGCCGTTTTCACGCCGAGCTTGCGAGGCGCATCTGAGTGTTCTGGAAAGACACCAAGCTACGCTTGTGGGCCGACGGCTGGGGACATCCGTCGAACAATACAATCGTCCAATGTAAAACGGCTGTCCTCAGCCCTTTGGTGCCTCTTTGGGTGACACCCATTTGGCGATGGCGTTCGCAAGGATGATCGTATAGGCAAGAACCAAGAGAATGATCGCCGAACCGCTCAAGGCTCCTCGAAGGGCTTGCGGGAAATTACCGCTGTTGTAGCCAACAGTAAAATCTGGCCAAAAGCGGGTTTGAAGCATCTGCGCTGCGGCCGTAAATGTGGTCGTCGTTACAAAGAGCATCGGCAAAATGGTCACCCAAGCGTATTTGCCGCGACCTTCTTTAAAAATCCATGTCGTCAACAAGCACAGAGCGATCGCTGCCAGGAGTTGGTTGGCGATGCCAAACATCGGCCAAATCGTGTCGATCGAACCGGTCCAAATGAGACTCCCCCAACCGACGGTCACTACCGCAGTACTGAGCCATACACCGGGCCACCAATCCATCTTCTGGAACTTCGGATGCAGATTCCCTAAGAGCTCCTGCAGCAGAAATCTTGCGATCCGTGTCCCTGTGTCGATCGTCGTTAGGATGAATAATGCTTCGAACATGATCGCAAAATGGAACCAATATTTCACGAGCGAATCGATCGAGCCGATCGAAAAGATGCTAAAGGCTTTGGTCATGATCTGAGCCATCCCCACGGCGAGTGTCACTGCACCTCCGGTTCGTCCTCGCAAGGTCTCGCCGCCAACTTGGGCCTCGATTTGATCCAAGTGATCCACGTCCGCGTTGAGCTTGGTAAGCGTCTCAGCGTACTGATGGGCTTTGGACATATCGATGTTGATCGCCCAGTAGTCCCCTTGAGGTAAAGCAGCCGCAGCGATCAGCGCGCACACGGCTACTAAGCCCTCTAAGAGCATCGAGCCGTAGCCGATAAGCCGCACGTCTTTTTCGTTGCTGACCATCTTTGGCGTCGTTCCCGAAGAGACCAGTGCATGGAACCCTGAGACCGCTCCACACATGATGCAGATGAAGACAAACGGGAATATGGCTCCAGAGAAATAAGGTCCACCGCCGTTGGCAAAATATGGGTTCACTGCGGGAGCTTCGAGTTTCGGATTTGCAACCAAGACCCCGATCATCAAAAGTGCGATCGTGCCGATCTTTAGGAACGATGAAAGATAATCGCGAGGGCACAGCAACAACCACACGGGAAGTACCGAAGCGATGAATCCATAGAGACAGATCGCAAGAATGATACCGTTTCGTGTGAAGGAAAAGTAAGGTTCTATCGAGGAGCCTTGAACCCACGATCCAGCGACGGTTGCAAACAATACAGCTGCAGCACCTATCAAAGAAGCTTCTACGACACGACCTTTGCGGAACCGATACATGTACCATCCTACAAAAAGCGCGATCGGTATCGTGCAGGCGATCGTGAAGGTCCCCCAGGAACTTCCTTTGATCAGTTCATAAGATTTCTCGGGCAGCTTTAAACTCGTGGTCCTAGGATACGAGTCGGCTTCGGGCATCTCGATGACGAAAGCTTCGCTGCGTAGCAATTGGGTGCCGTTGGGATACTGGACTTTGGAGCCTGCAGGGACGCGGTAAGTGACCGGGCCTGAGTTTCCCGCTTGGGGTGCCATCGTCTCTGAAGCTTCGATGACGCTGCCCGGATAGAGAGCAACCCGTTCTCCGCCGAGCGCTTTGACCACCACCACTCCGAGTCCTGATAGGGCGATGATCACGATAAATAGGATTGCAATCGAAGTCAGGACTCCAAGTTTTGGGCCCAGGAGCGATTTGGCGATGTTGGCCAAGGACTGGCCACGATGTCGCAGGCTCACGGCCAAGACCAGGAAGTCTTGGACGGCACCCGCTAGGCAAACGCCGATGACCAGCCAAATCAACCCAGGCATGTAACCGAATTGAACGGCCAAAACCGGACCGATCAGCGGCCCTGCCCCGCTGATGGCGGCAAAGTGATGGCCGAACAAGATCCATCGATTCGTCGGATGGTAATTTTGACCGTCATTAAGCTCGACGGCGGGGGTGATCCGGGTCGAGTCTAGAGCGGCAACATGGGCGGCAAGAAAAGCGCTGTAGAATCGGTACGCCACAGCCATGGCCGCAAGAATTCCCAGGAGAATCGGCATGGAGTGCATAAGCTTCGATGATTCCTGTCTGTTTTACGATTAAAGAAACTTCGCGGGTCGCTTGCCCCTGACCATAGCTTCGCTACAGTATGGAGTCTGTGGCTGCATATCAGCTTAGCAATTGCGCCCTTGTTTGTGGTGTTGGCTTGCTTGAAATCGCGACGATTTCTCAGGTTGACCAAGGCACACTGCACTCGAAGGAAACAGGGATCAACTCGATCACGGCGACGAAGGGTAGACGGAGCCGAGTCGATGGTAGGTTCTTGAGCGCGATGCGAGCTGCCGGAGGTGATTCGGCGTGGACCGACCCTACTGGCTTCCTGACCTCAGCTTGGAAGGTATGCGCAGGCGGTTTGTCTATTTTTTGTATTTGGAAGGAAGAGTTAGCTAAATGTCTTCGGATAACAAATTCAAGCTCGAGTACATTTGGTTGGATGGGTATCTACCCGAGCCCAACATGCGCAGTAAAACCAAGATCGTCGACAAGGCTCCTACGAGCGTTGCGGATCTACCGATGTGGGGCTTTGACGGAAGCTCGACACAACAGGCTGAAGGACGTAGTTCGGACTGTTTGCTCAAGCCTGTGGCTCTTTATCCAGATAGCACTCGCAAGAACGGTTTTTTGGTACTGTGCGAAGTTCTGCTTCCCAACGGTGAGCCGCACCCATCGAACTTCCGCGCCCAGTGCGAGGACATGGCAGATCTTTGGATCGGCTTTGAACAAGAGTACTTCTTTTACGAAAACAGTCGCCCGTTGGGCTTCCCAGACGAAGGTTATCCGGCCCCGCAAGGTCCGTATTACACCGGCGTAGGATACAAGAACGTCGGTGACATCGCCCGAGCGGTCGTCGATGAGCACATCGATATCACCCTCGATGCCGGGATCAATCTCGAAGGGATCAATGCCGAAGTCGCTAAGGGCCAGTGGGAATTCCAAATCTTCTCCAAGGGCTCGAAGAAAGCTGGCGACGACATGTGGATTGCACGTTACTTGATGGTTCGTCTTGCTGAGAAGTATGGATTGGACATCGAGTTCTATTGCAAGCCGATCAAGGGTGACTGGAACGGCTCTGGTATGCATACGAACTTCTCGTTCGACAAGTTGCGAGATCAAGGTGGCAAGGAGTTCTTTGAGAAGCTCATGGGTGCCTTTGAAAAGTATCGCGACGAGCACATTGCTGCTTATGGTCCAGACAACCATTTGCGTTTGACAGGTCTGCACGAGACACAATCGATCGACAAGTTCAGCTACGGCGTGGCCGACCGTGGAGCATCGATTCGGATTCCCCACAGTTTCGTCAACAGTGGATACAAGGGATACCTTGAAGATCGCCGTCCAAATTCGCAAGCCGATCCATACAAGATTTTGGCTCGGATCGTCAAGACGATCAAAACGGTTCTCTAGACAAACCTCTAGATGGTCCGATAGAACAGTTCGACTCACAAAAGACACCGGAAACATCCGGTGTCTTTTTTTATGATGCAGCGCCCCCGAAATCCGACCGCTGATGGACACTGATGAACGCTAATGCAGAGCACTGGAAAACCGCTTGAGCGTTGTGCTTTCGTTTAACCCGCAGCCAACGGCGAGGACGTGGCATCGACCCCCTAGTATCCTCTGTTTGGTGACCAATCGAAGGAGTCTGTGCTATTCTTTCCTGCTGCATATCCCCGTTTGACTCCTGCGATTGGAGCCCAAACGTAGAGTCGTAGGGGGCTTATTTAAATTCCTCGCCGTTGGCTGCGGGTTAAACGAAACGGCAGCAACTGCCGTTTTTTTGGGGCGCTGCATCAGCGTTCATGAGTGTCCATCAGCGGTCCGGTTTGGGCTTTATTAGCGAATATTAGTGTTCATCAGCGGTTGAAAAACAGCCCTGCGCGCGGTCGGCCCCCTCTATCCCCCCGCCCTTTCTCCCCCGTCAAAGCCCGGGGGCGAAAGGGAGCCAAGCGGGTGGGGAAGGCTTTAGGCGTTAGGCGCCAGGCTTCAGGGGGACAGCCCAAGAGCCAGGTGCGATGGAGGTGGATTGGTTCTCGTGAAGATGGTTGATTGCGCTGTGCTGTGTACGGTCAATGCCCGACGCTTGCGCTAGTCGGCTAACGGTTCAAACCTAAGCATCATCCAGGGCGCTGCATCAGCGTTCATGAGTGTTTATCAGCGGTTCGGTTTTGGTCTTTATTAGCGAATATTAGTGTTCATCAGCGGTTGAAAAAAACAGCCTTACTCGCGGTCGGCCCCCTCTATCCCCCCGCCCTTTCTCCCCCGTCAAAGCCCGGGGGCGAAAGGGAGCCAAGCGGGTGGGGAAGGCTTTAGGCGTTAGGCATTAGGGGAACACCAAACAGCCCTACTCGCTTGATGGTACGTTCCGCGGTTGGTGGATGATCCTGGTACGATCTCTAGAGCGAGATTGTTTCTGGAATCCATGGCGATACCTATCGCGCACAACCGCTTCACGTACCCTACGTGCTGCATCAGCGTTCATGAGTGTCCATCAGCGGTCCGGTTTTGGGCTTTATTAGCGAATATTAGCGTCTATCAGCGGTCGGCTTTTCCCCCAGCAGCGCATCGATCTTGGCGGCTAAGATGAAATCGTTATCGCTCAAGCCGCTGATGGCATGCGTTGTCAACTCGATCTTGAGATTCCGATACCCAGTCAAATGCAAATCCGGATGATGGCCCTCGGCCTCGGACAACTCCGCTATCCGATTGACCGCTTCGATCATTTTCACAAAATTCTTGAAGCGAACGGATCGCTCAATCCATTTCCCATCGGGCCTAAGCTCCCAGTTCGGGACGGCTCTTTGCTGGGATTTGGCCCGTTCGAGCGAACAAACCTCCACGCCCCCCTCACAGGGTAGACATTTCTTTTGCAGCAATTCTTCGCTTGTGGAACTCATCAGGTACAATTCCTTAGTGATTTGATGTTCGTAAGAGGGTCTGTTTCCTAGGTGATTATTGCGTAATGGCTAGAGCCCACCATCATTCTACTGTCTGCTTGTTGCTTTTAAACTTAGCTCTCGGCTTGTTCGTCCCGCAAGCCATGGCGACGGACTGGAAAGAGCGAAACGAGCAGTATTCAAGCACAATCCAACCGATCATCAGTCAATACTGCTCAGGATGCCACTCGGGTGCCCAGGCCGAAAGCGGTCTTGCCCTAAACAATTTCGCAGATGCCAAGAGTGTCTTTCGAGAACGAAGGATTTGGGAGAAAGTTGCCCAAAGGCTCGATATTGCCGACATGCCCCCGGCAGACTCTCCTCAGCCAAGCGATGCACAACGCAAGGTTGTCTCGGATTGGATCAAAAGCACGCTCAACGATATCGACTGCGGCAAAACCCCAAACCCTGGTGCCGTGACCCTGCGGCGTATCAATCGCTTTGAATATCGCAACTCGATCCGGGATCTTTTCAAAATCGATTACGAACCGGCAGCAGGCTTTCCCGGAGACGACGTCGGATACGGTTTCGATAACATCGGTGACGTGCTGACGTTACCCCCCCTCCTGATGGAAAAATATCTCCGAGCCGCCGAAGAAATCAGCCAAAAAGTCATCGTCGCACCAAGTTCCGGTCCGATGTACGATTCGCCCCGCAAGATCAGTCAATTGACATCCGACTCCGGAGGTAAGTTTGAAGGAAGCCGATTCGTCTTTTTCTCCAACGGAAAAACGGAATTCGAAGAACAAGCACCTTGGACCGGTCGCTACATGCTAGAACTTGGAATGTCCGGTTCGGCAGCCGAAGGTCGGTACCCTAAAGTGGTGATCTCCGTCGATGGCAAGAAGGTCGAAGAGGTAACGGTCAAAACAGAGAACCCAAACAATCCCGAGTCGTTCAAGATCCCACTGCGACTTCGCACAGGGAAACGGATTTTGGAAATCGCTTTTGTCAACGATCACTACATTCCAGCCAAGGATGGCAAGCCCGCAGAAGACACCAATCTCTACATCTACGACCTTCGACTCACCGGTCAAAAGCCCATCGAAAAAATTCCCGAGTCGGCTTTGCCCGAAACCCATCGTGAGCTCGTAAGGGATGCGATACCTTCAGCCACGCGGTCCGTTAGCGAGGCGGCCAAGGATGTGATGCGCCGGGTCGCCAGCCGTGCGTTTCGACGACCTGCGACCGACGAGGAACTTCATCGTCTTGCAGCAATCGTCGATCAAACCGTGCAAACTGGGGATAGCTATGAGGTCGGCCTGCAAACGGCACTGACGGCGATACTGGTGAGCCCCAACTTTTTGTTCAAAATCGAGGAGCCGGCGACCAAGGTAGGTGAGCAGTACCCGCTCTTGAGCGAATTTGAACTCGCGACGCGACTGAGTTACTTTCTTTGGAGTTCGACCCCAGACCGCGAACTCTTGACCCTCGCTTCGAAAAATCAGTTGCGTCAGCCCGGAGTGCTCGCCGCCCAACTCGATCGGATGATCAAGGATGATCGGGCAAGAGACTTTGTGCGAAATTTCGCAGGACAATGGCTCACACTGCGCAAGCTCGATAGCTTTGTTCCCAACGAAGGAATGTTTCCGGACTGGAATCAGCAAATTCGCGATTACTCCAGGACGGAAACTTACTACCTGTTCCTCTATATCCTCAGGGAGAACATGAGTGTGCTGCGACTTCTCGATGCGGATTTCTCGTTCATGAACGAAAAACTTGCGCGTTTCTACGGTGTACCAGGAGTCGATGGGGACAAGTTCCAGAAAGTGTCTCTCAAAGGCCAAAAGCGACTTGGGATCTTGACCCATGCCTCGGTGCTGGCCGTCACGAGCAATCCTACGCGAACCAGCCCGGTCAAAAGAGGCAAATGGATCTTGGACAATATCCTCGGGACTCCTCCTCCACCTGCTCCTGCTGGAGTACCGGAATTGGAAAAGGGGGAACTCGTCGGCACGCTGCGCCAGCAGCTTGAGCAACACCGGGCCAATCCCGCCTGCGCGGCTTGTCACAAGCAGATGGATCCTCTGGGGTTAGCCCTTGAGAATTACGATGCGATCGGTCGCTGGAGAACCACGGATCGAGGGGCTCCGATCGATGCTTCGGGCCAATTGCCTACGGGTGAGACCGTCAACAATCCGGGCGATCTGATCCGTCTGATTCGCGATCAAAAATCCGAGCAATTTGTCCGTACTCTGACCGAAAAGATGATGATTTACGGGATTGGACGCGGATTAGAATACTACGATCGATGCGCGATCGATCAAATCCTATCGAACGCTTCCAAAAACGATTATCGCTTTGGCGATCTATTGCTTGGGATTATCACCAGTGATCCCTTCCAACGAAAAGGGACTAGGGACGAGGACTTGCCATGAAACAACTCGATCGGCGAACTGTACTGCGCGGGGTCGGAACCGCAATTACCCTGCCGTGGCTTGAAGCTATGATGCCTGTCTCTAGGGCCAGTGCACTGAAAGACGAAAAGCCTGTGCGGATGCTTTTTATGATGGTGCCCAACGGGATCCACATGGCGGATTGGACGCCGGGCACTGAGGGGACAAGCTTCGAGCTACCGGCAACACTTCAGGTGCTTGCCAAGCATCGCAAGTCGATGAACATTTTTACGGGATTGACTCTCGATGGAGCCCGAGACCATGGCGACGGTCCTGGCGATCATGCTCGCAGCGGGGCATCGTTTCTTACGGGTGCCCATCCTAAGAAAACCGATGGGGCGGATATCAAGAACGGAATATCGATCGACCAAGTTGCTGCTCAAGGGCTTGGTCATAAGACTCGGTTTGCATCGCTCGAGTTAGGCATGGAAGGTTCCTCGCAGTCGGGGAACTGCGATAGCGGTTACTCCTGCGCCTATTCGAGCAATCTGGCTTGGCGCAACGAATCGAGTCCGCTTGCCAAAGAGATGGATCCATCGAGTGTATTCGAAAGACTCTTTGGGACGCCGGACAAAGTCACAGAGGGTAGCCCGGCGACACCTCGTGCCGCTCGGAGAAAGAGCGTGTTGGATTATGCTTTGGAGGATGCCAACAGCCTCAAGCGAAAGCTAGGTGCGGCGGACTCGCGTAAACTCGATGAATACCTCTATGCGGTGCGTGATGTCGAGAATCGCATCGGACGGAGCGACAAGCTGCAATTAGGTGAAAACGGATTGCCCAACTACACTCGACCCGCAGGCGTACCAAGGGTCTGGGAAGAGCATTGCAAGCTGATGATGGACATGATCGGACTTGCGATCCGAACCGACGCGACTCGCGTATTGACGTTCATGATGGCCAACGAAGGGAGCAACCGCGGCTACCCTGAGATCGGGGCTCCCGAAAGCCATCACGATCTTTCGCACCACGGTAAGAGTCAGGACAAGCAAGCCAAGCTTCAAAAGATCAACGTCTTTCATCTCCAGCAACTCGCTTACCTAGCCGATCAACTGTCTGCGGTGGACGAATCGGGAGAATCGCTACTGGATCGGACCATGATCATCTACGGAAGTGGGATCTCCGATGGAGACCGTCACAACCACGACGATTTGCCCATCCTTATGCTCGGAAAGGCGGGGGGGCGATTGAACAAGTCAGGTCATTGGCGTTATCCCAACAACACTCCCTTGTGCAACCTCTATCTTTGGATGTTGCATCAAGTCGGCATCAAAGCCGATCGCTTCGGGGATAGTTCAGATCTGCTGCCGATAGGCTAAACGTGGCTGCTTTTACTAGAGAAGAGGCTTTTAGATATTATCTTGAAAGGCCATCGACTTGAATCAATTTAGGCCTTTCGAGCACGAGATATGCAAACGACACTGGCAAGGACAAAGGCTTGCAGTTGCTGATTTGCTGCGTGGCCTGGCCGCTGTTTGCATTGTTTGGCATCACTTATCTCTCTATGCACCGCAATCGGATCTAGCGGATCTTGTCGCCCCAAGCGTCGGCTATGTGCTGTTCAACCACTTCTGCTATGCAGTAGCAGTTTTTTTGGTGCTCGGTGGTCTGATTGCGAGTATTGATAAAGGAACTCGAAGCTTTGGCGAAACCTTACAAGAGATCCTCAAAAGATATCTTCGTCTGGCCATCCCCTATTTGGTGATGCTCGCTGTTCTCTTGGCAGTGAACTTTATAGCTACTAGCAACGGCTGGTCGCTCAATCAGATCGAGTCCTTTTCATGGCCTCAACTTTTAGCCCATGTTTTCTTTCTTCAGGATCTCTTTGGGTATGAAAACTTCTCAGCAGGTACTTGGTATTTGTGCATCGAACTTCAGTGGTCCTGCTTTGTCTTGCTTTTAGGGTATCTTGCAAAGCGTTGGAGTTTCGACAAGATCGATCCGGTGCAATACCAAGTCGCAGTTCTATTTCCTCTTGGCATCGCAAGCGCCTGGTATTGGAGTCGAAGTGAAACTTGGGAAGCCTATTTTCTCTTCTTTGCTGCCCAGTATGTGTTAGGCGTATTGCTTGGTTTCAAACTGCAGAGCCGTTTACCCAGTTGGATTTTCTTTCTTTACTGCTCGGCAATTGCAGGAAGTCTTGTGATCAATCCAAGACCTCAGCTTATGGTTTCATTGCTGGTAGCAGGAATTCTTTATTACTCGCCGTCCTGGGTACAAGACCTCAAACTGCCATCACTCTTTGCTTGGCTAAGCGAAATCTCTTACAGTCTTTTTCTCGTGCATTACTTGATCAACGGCCTGGTGTTAAAGCTGATCGATCCATGGGCAAGGCAGAGTCCCAGTTGGGCGGTCGCAGCCATGGTCGTGGCGTTTGCATGCTCGCTGCTTGCCGCGGATGCTTTTCATCGTTTTGTAGAAACTCCAGCAATCCGGTGGCTCAAAAAACGATAGTCCTGAGCCAAAAGAGTCTGTATGCGGCTATCTAGCGGCCTTTTGAATCTGCTCTTTGGCCCATCGGCCAGCAGAATTCAACCCATCTTTGGAGTCCAATGTGTAGCGATCGATCGTAGGCATCGAATCGAGAAAGCCGAATTCACCTAGTGTAAGTATACACGCATAGCCCACCAGATAATTCTCGGGCATCAGCGAGCTAAGATCTCGGATGCGTTCGCTCAAACTCGCTCGCAGTGCCGGATCGTCTTGATCTTTGAGGATTCTCCCCAGTGCCCAGATGGCTGATGCTCGGCTCAAATTGCCCATTCTGAAATCGCTCTTGGGTACGTACTTTCTGAGCATATCGGCAACGGGCTCGTACCGATTGCGTCCGAAAACTTCCAGCAGAAAACTCAACCGAATGATATCTTGCTTCGGGTACTTTTTTCCAGATTCCAGGCCCGCTGTTAACTTTTGGGTGTGAGGAACGATGCCGGAAATGATCGCTGGATCATCGGCTAATTCCATCAATCCCCAAGCCGCATGCATGTTCACTTCCGGTTGTTCATGCTCTATGAGTTCCAGGAATCGGGCGCATCGCGAGCGATCTTTCAATTCGACCGCCAGAATAATGGCTTGCTCGATACCTTGCCAAGCCTCACCAGATAAATTCTGACTGATGCACTCGTCGACTATCGGTCGAAAACCCTTGTCGCATAGTTCGAGCAACTGGGCTTTTGCTCTAGTTCGCACGACCTGATCTGGATCCGAGAGCAAGCTTGATTGAAGTCGCGTGTTGGGTTCCGAAGGAGCGTTTTTCAAAAGCTCTAGTGCCGCGAGTCGAATCTCGTCGTCTGGGTGCTTGACCCAGGTCTCGATTCGCGAGAGTCCTTGTTGAGGAAAGTTTTTTCCAATGGCGTGGGCGGCGATACGTTGGGCGGGTGATGAGCCTCGAGTCAGTACGGTTTCCAAAACGCTCAATGCATCTTCCTGCGTGTGGTTGGCAAGCAAGGAACTGGCGAGCAATTCTTTGTTGGGATCTTTCGACTTTAAAAGATCATTGGCGAGTCCCACGAGTCCAGAGTTTTGGAGGATTCCCAAGGCTCGAGCCGCAGTAACGCGCGTGATGGGGGTCGACTGCTCGGCCCCAAGCACGCTTAAGCACAAGGCTCGGTCTTGCTCCTGGCCAACTTGAGCTAGTCCATCCAAGGCTCTTTCGATTTGGCTTGATGAGGATTTCGGATCATTCAATACTTTGCGCCAGTATTCGGCCGCTACAGGTGATTTCCATCGGATCAGATGGTTTTCGACCAACGGGGCTAGCCCAGGATCCTCATAGGAAGCTTGCCAAATCGCTTGAGCATTCGCACCATCATCCAGTAGACAAGCCGCCGAGACGATGGATCGCTTAACAAGGACAGAGTTTTCCGGGTTGCCCAGTTGTTCGACGAGAAGCTTGGGCAATTCCGGGCTTTTCCTGAAACCGGGCCGATTGTAGTTCTGACAGATGTTCTGTGCGGCTTCAAAGCGAACATTCGCTATATCGCTATTAAGGTCATTGATGTTCAGATACTTAGCACGGGGCTCTCGATTGATATTCCAAACATCTCCAAATCCTGGTTCGATCTCCCAGCGGTGCTGCAAGGGAACGACTTGCTGTCCCGAGGCCACCGAAGCGACCAGCGATGCCAATCCAAAAGCCAGCCATCGACCTGTCGCCAACGGCTTGATCCAGTTTTTCTCTTTGCGGTAACTAGTCATACACAAGGGTCAATCAGGTCGGGTTAAACGGGCGATGCGAAGAATCAAGATCACTAGACCAACTGCACAGATCCCCAGCCCGACGTACCATCCATTTGGGATCAATTGGAAAGTTTCAAAGCCAGGCGCTTTCATCTCAGCCAGCGCCGTAGCGGCGGGATTCAAGAGCAATGCCCGCTCGACGAAAACAGGACCAAAAGGATTTCCACGTCCGAGCCAAATCAGGAGCGTTCCGGCGAAAAGCATCAAGAGCACCCCATAGCTTGCGGCCGTCGCCGCAGCGCTGGTCTTCGAGTAAGCGCTCACGCAGGCGCTAAGGATCGTCACCATCGCCGTTGCGATGAGCAGAGAAACAACCACATTGGAGACTTGGCCTCCAAGTGCCGGTTGAATGTAGCTCATCATCACGTAACCCGGTAAGGTTGCCAGCAACAACAGAAGCAACGTCAAGAAAGTGCTCATGAGTTTCCCTGTCAAGATTCTCCAAGCTGAGATCGGCGAGGCCCGCATCAATTGCCAGCCTCCACTTTCAATTTCCGAAGCGATCAGGTTGGCACCCAGGCTAGGACCGAGCAAGAGCAAGAAACCGATTTGCATCAGGACCATCGACGAGGCGATTCGATCCACACCCCAATTGACCGTTCCAGTTGCAGCTACCACCGTCAGTAGGATCGAGATAATCGCACCTGCAGCAACGAGTCGAAGCAACCAGTGCAAGCGTCCGAATTTTCGGGTGCGAAACTCTTTGACCATCACAGGATTGAGCCAAAAAGGGATCCCAGCCTTGCGTCGGTTCGGATCGACCAGATAGGCGAGTCGACGAAGCCAACTCGACTCTTTGGCCTCGATCACTTTGCCTGCATCCTTTGCTCGATCCATCATTGTCGGATGCAACTTGTAAAGGGTAGCAATCGCAAGTGCGATTGTCGAAACGGCACACATCACGAGAAACTCGACCCAACCGGTTCCAATCCCAATCGATTTAGCTTGGCCCTGCGCACCGGTGATCTGCTGCAAAGCAGGGATCGGCGACAATGTCGTCAACAGTTGGGAAATCCAAGCGGTGACGCCTTTGAGTTTCCCTACCAAAACGCTCGGACCAATCGATAGCACGACAAGCCCCAGCAGAATACTGTACGTCCAACGCAAACTCGCGTCGATCGATTGCGAGCGGCTCGATACCCACAATCCCAATGCCGAGTATTGGAATGCCATCCCCAAGAAGATCATGAGCAACGGAACAATATGGCCGGCAATCGAGATGCCGCCCATCGCGTAGCAAGCAAAAATCGCCGGTAAGCTCACTGAAAAAAGCAAAAGCCCTAAAATCACATTGGCAAGCAGTTTTCCGACATATACGACCCAAGGCGGAGTGGGGGAATTGAGCATCAATACCAATGTGCCCTTTTTGCGCTCCGACACGATTGCTGTAGCGGGAAAGGCAGGCGTGAGCATCATGATGGCGATGGCAATCGCATAAGCAACCGGTCGGAATACTTGAATCGATCCTTGGCTAACCAAATCGATACTGGCTTCTCTTGGCCATCGCATTAAAACCAAGCCGCACGAGACGATCGCGACGATGGCCATCGCGATTAGCGCCTTGGGGCTTCTTAAGCGACTGATGAGTTCTCGCCTAAGGATCGGGTTGTTGAAAAAGGACGTTGGGTTCACGCAGTGTGCTTTCAAGGAATGGTCAACAACTAGACTTTATCTGCCACCGATAGGAATGCGTCTTCTAAGTCGCTGGTCAGTTCTCGGAATTGAGTTACCGGTAGTTTCGCAGCGACGAGTTTTTGGAGCAGTTCGGCCAACTCCAATTCAGTCCTCACCGTTGGGAATCGCAAAGTCAATTCCGCAGGGCTTGCGGTAAGCGGCTCGGAATCGAGCAACACTTCCCTTAAGAGTTTCTCTGCCTGTGGGATATGCTCGGAACCGGCGACTTGGACTTCAAAGTTTCGCTGGGGGCAGAGTTCTCCCATGACTTCGTCGACCGTACCAAACGCTCGGAGTCGGCCAGCCGTCACGATTGCTACCACATTGCAAATGCGCGATAGCTCAGGCAGGATGTGGCTCGTAACGATAAGCGTTTTCCCCTGAGCCGCGAGTTGCAAGAGCAACTGACGCATCTCGATGCGGGCTTTGGGGTCCAATCCGTTTGCAGGCTCGTCCAAGATGAGAACCTCTGGGTTGTGAAGCAAGGTCCTAGCGATTCCGACGCGCTGCTGCATACCGTGACTGAGGCTCTCGACAAATCGGTCTTGCATGTAGGTCGTGTTGGTTGTTTCCATGACCTCCTGGATTCGAGCCTTGCGCTGAGTACCGGGTATTCCGAAGATGGCACCAAAAAAATCCAGATACTCATGCACCCTCATGTTGTCGTAGGATCCAAATTTATCGGGCATGTACCCGACAAGTTGCTTGATCTTTGAAGCGTTCTGGCTGCAGTCGACCCCTGCAATCGTCGCCGAACCAGAGGTCGGCTTGGAAAGCCCAACTAGGATCTTGATCGTCGTGGTCTTGCCGGCTCCGTTGGGACCGATGAATCCGAGAATTTGTCCTCGGTCTACGTGGATCGAAAGATCGTTCAGCGCAGTAAACGCTCCGTAACTCTTCGTGAGGTTCTTGGTTTCAACGACAGTTTCGCTCATGGGAGGCTTCAGGGGTCAGGGCTTTAAGGGGTTGCTCGGAAGGGTGGTGCCTCTGACCTGAAGTCTCAAGTGCTTGATCCGCCAAGGGATCGAGCTACCGACGACTTGGCCTTCGGACACTTCGCGACCATGGTCTTCGGCCACTTCTAGACGCAGGGTCAAAAGTCCGTCTTGGAATTCCTCGAGTAGGTCAGGATCTGTTAGAGTTGATTTCCAGGGGATCGAAGGCCCATTGAAGCTGATGATCTCAACGAAGGACTGATCTTTGGATCGAAACCACGAGAGCTTGACCTTTCGCCTTGGGATTTGCAAATCCCAGTCGAAGTCGATGTGAGTCGGACTCAGTGGCAGGACTTCGTCGGGCAAGCGGAAGTCGAGACTCGTTTCGGCGGGGGTTGAGGATTGACTGATCCAACGGCCTGTCCCCTCCAAGAATATCGGCGATGAGTTGGCATTCTTTGCGAGCTTGATGTCGATAAACGGAAAGGGTATCGCAACGGACGACCCAGGAGCAGGACGCGAGAGGATCAATGGCATCGAAACAAGTGCAACCCCTCGACGCTCAATCTCTGTATTCCAGCGAGGGCCTTGGTCAAAAAGATCCGTCCAGCCCAATACCGTCCTAGAAAGGGTCAAGGATCGATCATTCGAATCGAGGATGTTCTTATAGATATTGGTTCTGCGGCGTTGTTCGTCACCGACGATTGCATCCAGCGTCCATCGCTCTCCTTCGGCAGCGTATTTTCCATCGACGAGGATTTCCGATTCAGAACTGCTTGAACCAAGCGCAGGGGCTCCAGGTACATAGGCAACCACTGGGTCTTGGACTTTCGAGGGTAGATTGCTGGGCAACGTGATCCGAACACCACTCTGGGTAAAATCAGCCTGGGCAACTGCTTGAAGTTCTGGCAATGCAACGTCGGTCTGATAACGCCAAGTACCTGTGGGCCAGGCTTGGTTGCTCATCTTCCATTTCCCAAAATCCTCCGTGGTGATGGTCTTGATACCGGTTTCCATTTTTGGATCAGGCGAAGCAAATCCCAAGGAGTTGCTAACGAGCGACATCGAGGTGTCTTGGGGTAAGTAAACCGCTGCGGATTCCCTCATGGTCGCACCGCTTTTGGATTCCAACTGAACGAGTTGAAACAGGGAGACCATCGGTGGTTTGTCTTTCTTCTGTGACCATGCAATATAGACCATCGGAAGCGATGCACCGATGGCCAGCGCAGGAGCGATCCAGCCCATAGCCTTGGCGTCTTTAGCCGTCAGTCGCCAAAGACTCATCCCGATCAAAGCGGTGCAAAAGCCAAGTAGAATCCCGGCGACGATGCCGCGAGAGACCACGGGATTGCCGATGCGTTCCAAGGGGTACTCAAGACTTTTGAGCGGCAGGATGCTGCCGCCCCGCTTGACTTGCACCGTATCGACTAAGTTCTTTGCCCAAGGTTTGAGTTCGTAGTCGGAACGGTAAAAAGGATCTTCGCTGAGTTGACCTTTTCGAGGCGTAAGCCAAGCGCTACTTTCTAGGGAAGTGATGATCAATTCACCCCGTCCAACAGGCATGATAATCGACGCGGGCCAGCCATCGATCGAATGCTTAACGCTCCCCCCTTGTTGCATCAAACGCTTGAAGATCACTGGGTCGTCCAATTCGACCTGAGCATTCTGCTGGGAATTGGTGGGTCCGTAAGTTTCCACTTGGAAGCCAGTAAGCTTCACCGAGTCGATCGTGCGTATCTGCTGACTTGGTTCCAAGAGAGGCTCGATCGCTTGGGGGTCGATCGAATCGAGCATGACCCAAATGCGTCCTCCGGAAAACAGAAAGCTCTTGAGAGTGCTGAGCGTCGTCGCATCTTGCAAGGGAGCTAACTCTGCTAACATGAGCACATCGATATTTTTCCAATCGTTCTGAGTCGTTGGGAACTCCAGGCCATCGAAGCCGGTGCAGTCCTTCGTTAGTTCTGCATCGATTCGACTTGCCATCGCTAATTCATACGTCGTCAATGGCACCGCTTTTTCCCAACGCCAATCCAAGGGTGGAGCAAGTTCTCGGCCCAGTGCGGTTGCTGCTACGACGGGGATCTTCTTCCTGGGACTAAACAAAGGCACCTTGCGCACCGCCGGCTGATCTCCGACGACGACCAAAGTCTCTTTGCCATCGACAAGTGCGTACAGCGAGGCTTCGACCTCTAGCCTCAATTCTGGCAACTGGAGCGGTGGTCGAACGGTTAATTCACAGGTTAGCGTTTGCTCAGGTGGCACGGTTAGTTGATAGCGATCGTCGTCGGTCAGATTGCCTGCGAGGCGAGCCGAGACGATGCCGGTCAAAGGCTCTTTGGCACTGTTTTTGACCATACACCGGATCACAATCAACGGATCACCTTGGAGCAAGCTCCGAGACGACAAGGTGGCTGATTCCAAAGAGAGACCTTGGCCTGCGGTCGACGCGTCAACCTTTAATTCTTCTTGCTGCGCATGACCGACATTGGGTCGGTTTGCGAACAAAAGAAAGCCGATCAAAATCAGCCAAAACGTCAAAACGGATTGGTAACGGAAAGGAGAAGACATCGTAGTGGGTGCTCATTAGATCAAAGACGAGCCCGATAATGTAGCAGATATCACCGAGACAAAAACGCTCAGAAGTTTTGTTCGATGCGGTTTTTTCCTCGATCGTACAGCTGGCTCAATGACCCACTGATCGATTCGATGATCTGTTGCTCGGTCAGTTCACGGTATTCCTGAGCCAAGAGTGGTTTTCCAAAAACGACAGCGATTGGGAGGGGAAAAAGCCACCTCGAGCCCTTGGGCATGCACTCAAAAGCCCCCACGATTGCCACTGGAATCAGCGGCACCTCTGATCGTTTCGCGATCGGAAGAAATCCAGGCTTGAGAGTTCCGATCGAACCGTCGGCGGTTCGAGTTCCCTCGGGGAAAAGCAGTACAAGTTCTCCAGATCGCAATCTTGAGAGCATTTCTCTGAGTCCGCTGAGCCCACCTCGTTCTCGATCGATTTGGATCGAATCGAGAATCCGCAGCAGAAACGAGAATGCAGGGTTTTTAAAAAGTGTGCTACGGGCAAGGAAGTTCAAGTTGCGATTGCAAGCCAGTCCTACCAAGATCGGATCGATGCCCGACTGATGCGTCGAAAGCAGCATCCCTCCACCCTCGAGGGGTACATGATGCCTGCCTTCGACTCGAATTCGAAACCACAGGATGAATACCACTCGAGCGACCATTCGCATGACCCTATAAAAGGCTCGGCGAAGATAAAAGCTGATTTTGCTTTCGGCTCTTGTGCGATCCTCTTTGGACCGAGAGGGTTTTTTGCTCGCAGGCTCCGAGGATTCCTCTTGCGTCGTTAGAGCTTGATCGGTCATCTAGCAACCTGCTCGATTCGCGATCGCACAATCTGTGTGAGTTTTGCCAATACTTGTTCCTCGCTCATCCCATCGGTGCTTACGACAATCGCATCGCTTGCGGTACGAAGCGGGCCCGTTTCCCGATTGGAATCGTTTTCATCGCGCTGATTTTGAAGGTTCAAGATCTCGTCGTAGTCGGCATCGATGTCGCTATCGAGCAATTGCTGGTATCGCCTGCGAGCGCGCTCCTGGGGGGACGCGGTCAGGAAGATTTTGCACTGGGCGTCAGGGAATGCCACGGTTCCTTGATCGCGACCCTCGGTCACACAGTCTCGGTTTTGGCAGATGTTCCGCTGTGCCTGAACCATCAGCTCTCGGATGTGGGGGTTTTCGGCGATGGGTTTGATCGACTTGGCTACCGTGGGGTTTCGGATCTCGCGAGTCACATCATCCTGGTTGAGTTTCACAGAGCCTTTGGAGAGTTCGATTTCGCAGGTTTTGGCGATCGCAAGTGTCGCTTGGGGATCCGAAAGATCGATTTTCGCACGCAAACAAGCCAGTGTTACGCACCGATACATCGCACCGGTATCGAGGAAAAAGTAGCCTAAGGCCTCTGCGAGTTTGAGCGAAACGGAACTCTTTCCAGCCCCTGCAGGACCATCGATTGTCACGATCATCTAGTTTTTAATTAAAATTGGTTCATGATTCAAAGAGCAGCCGGTTCAAAGTTTAGCAAGATTTGCCGGCCTCTCAAAACGGAATCCTTGAAGTTCCATTCGTGACACTTTTCCTTTTTCCTAACGGGTACATCATGTCCAAACGTTTTTTTACGGATCGCTCATGCCGTCTTACATCATGGGCTAGGCTCGGTTTTGTGGGTTTCGTTGCCGGTGGTTTACTCGCACCGCTGAGCGCTCAGGATAAGCCCGCCGAACCGCCTGCGGCCACCCAGAGCCCTGAAGCAAATCCAACAACGAGTGAACCTTCCACAGCCGCGCCTGAGAAGAAGCAAGAGGAAAGCAAGCCGGTAGCAAAAGCCCCCGCGAAGAAACAGGTTCGCGTCTTGGCCCTCAGCGGTGAGTATGTCGATCTTCAAGGTGGAAGCGGTTTTAATCCGACGGATCTGATCATGGGCGGCGGGGGAGGAAAGCCTAAATCCTTCTACAAACTTTGCGATTACCTAGACGAACTCAGCCATGAAGAGCTCGTAACCCACGTGGTCTTTGATCTCTCAGCGTCATCCTTGTCGATGAACCCCGCGCAGCTCGATGAGTTCTCTCGGCGATTGACGCATCTTCGAGGCCATGGCAAAAAATGCATCGCCTGGTTGGAATCGGCTAGCAATGTCCACATGTCGATCGCCTCGGGGTGCGACGAAGTACTTCTTGCTGATCTAGGTGGTATCGATATGCCATCGTCATCGATGGAGACGATGTTCTATCGCGATGCGATGGATCTGTTGGGTGTTCAAGCATCGGTCACCCGTGCCGGTGACTTCAAAGGGGCCGTCGAACCCTACGTCAACCCTGTGATGTCCAAACACCTCAAGGAGCATTACCTTGCAATGCTCGAATCGATCAACAACGCCCAGGTTGGAAGAATCGCCAAAGGACGAGGTCTTTCGGTGGCCGCTGTCAGAGAACTTCAAAAGAAAAGGATGATCTTGCCTGTCGAGGCCCTTGCCAGCAAACTGGTGGATAAACTCGTTCCTTATGGGGCTATGGAAAAAACCGTGATCGATAGCCTCGGTGATAGTTACGAATGGACCAAACCCAAAGCCAAACCCAAGAAGGAAGTCTCGATCTTTGAACTCATGGGCCAAGCGATGGCACCACCCAAAAACCCCTTGAAAATCAAGGACGACTCGATCGTTGTCGTGCACCTTAGCGGTGCGATTGAGGATGGGAAAACTGCAAATGGCGGGAGCATCGTTTCAGGACCAACGGTCAAACTCATCGAGGATTTGACTGCCGATGAGAAAGTCAAAGGTGTTGTTGTTCGTATCAACTCCCCAGGGGGAAGCGCCACGGCCAGCGAAGCGATTCGCCAAGCACTCGAGGCGATGGCCAAGAAAAAGCCGCTGGTGTTTTCGATGGGTGAGCTTGCTGCCTCTGGTGGGTACTGGATCACTTGTATCGGCCAGCCGATCTTTGCCGAACACGGAACGATCACCGGCTCGATCGGTGTGTTCTCGATGAAACTTAGCGGAGGGGCTCTTGCTCGACGTCTGGGTGTTCACATCGAATCTGTCACGCTCGATTCGGCTGCGGGCATGAATGCCCTGAGCCACGCATGGACCGAAGAAGAAACCGAAATGATGCAGAAGTTTATCGGTACGATCTATGACAAGTTCCTGCAGATCGCTTCGTCCTCGCGAAACATCCCTGTCGAGACTCTCAAGAGTCTTGCAGGTGGCCGCGTCTGGTCAGGGGAACAAGCCAAAGCCAATCGGCTTGTCGATCAACTTGGTGGACTCGATGATGCACTTGCGATGGTTGCCAAGAACGCCAAGCTGGATAAATACAAAGTCGTTCATCGACCGGAGGCCACTGGTGGTCTGGATCTTGGAAGCCTGCTCGGAGGCCGTGAAGAGGATGCCGATATTCTTGCCAGTTCCGAACTGCTCTCGGGGCTTGAGAGCAAGCTTTGCGAAATGCTCAAAGCTCAAGGTTTTCGCGGGGATGCTACCCGGCTACTACTGCGCTCGATGGATCTTTCGGGCAAGCAGTCTCCCAAGGCGTGGGCACTGCTTGGGGAAGAACTCAAGATTCGCTAGTAGCTTCTAGCGGATCGACCTGAAGAAACGAAAAAGGGGCGGTGGTCATTTCCACCGCCCCTTTTTATTGTCAGTATGGATGCGACTGATCGATCTCAACGATCGAGACTGAGTTTGCTTTACAGTTCCACGTTGAGACTTGACTGTCCAGGCGCTACGGTGATAGTCCGCTGCATGTTGGCTTCCTTCAAGGAAGCATCAACACCATTGAGAACCGCCGCGTTGGCTTCATCCAAAGGCATCAGGAAATAGGCGTATTTGCCTGGAACCACGCTCCCTTTGTAGGAGCCATCGGCACCTACTTTGAGGGGTACTGGATGTCCCTTTTCGAGAGGTTGCAGCATCAAGGTGACGTTTCCAAGTGGCTGACCAGACTTGGTCAGCTTACCCGATACACTCACCGGTTCGCCCAGCAACTCGACTTTGGGGGCACAGCCCGAAAACAGGCAAATCAATCCGAGTACTAGAAAGGATCTCAATGATGTCACAGCTTACTCCGGCATTTCGTAAAGGGTTCCGTCGTTTCGACCAACCATCCACTTGAGCACAACTCCGTCGGTGTTTGCCGAGAGGAACTTGACTGCTCCATCACCAAAGGCTGCGTTGCAACCTGAGCCGTGGAAAGAGAAAGGCTCGTCGTTAGGTCCGCAGTTGTTCACCGACCAGAGGCACTGAGCAGGGCCACCGATGGGGCTTGCGAAGTTGTTGATCATTGCCACACGACTTCCGGGTGCAATCGCATTGCTTGGACCAGAGTATCCGTTGGTCACAGCATCTGCGTCAGCCCAAGCGTACATGTGACGACCCAGAGGACCGCTTTGCATGTTCACAGGGAAAGCAGGGCTTGATACTGGGGTGTATCGGGCCGAAAGCGCACCGAACCTAGCCACGTTTGGATGGGCACGTCCAGCGTCCTCGATGAGCATCAGAGTGTTCGAGGTACCGTCGGTCGTGGAGGCCATGCGGCTACCTTCGCAATCGAGCATCCCGAAAAGTCGCGATGCGAGATATTGGGGATCAGATGTGGACATTCGCATCCCGTAGGTAGCCGATCCGGATCTTGTGTCGATGTCCGATACGGCGACGAACATGTAATCAAACCCGCCTAGGCGATCGACAGGATCTCGGCTTCCCAGATCCAGCGGAGTCGATGGGCAGACGAAGGTTGGGATGCTCGTTTGAGCAGCCAGTTGCCCCGAGGGATGCGTAGGATCGTCGTAGGACTTGCCCTTTGCATTGCGGTGAATAATGCAACCACTAGGGGTGACGAAATTCGTGCCGCTTGGAGAAGCTCCGTAGAAGGCGATCGAATTTTCGGTGAAGTTGAACATGTTGTAAACCGATTGCTGCTCGATGTAAGGCAACAACAAAGTTGCTGTCGAGTGCATCATGTAGACGGTCGTGGACGATCCGGTCGAATCGCACTGACCGCTGTGAGGCAGACGCTTGTAAGCCGATTCGTGGTTATGAACGGCCAACCCCATTTGCTTGACGTTGTTCGAGCAGCTCATTCGGCGAGCTGCTTCTCGGGCTGCCTGCACTGCTGGCAATAGCAGTCCAACCAAAATCCCGATGATTGCAATAACCACCAACAGTTCGACGAGCGTAAAAGCACGTCGGTTTTTCCGAGACCAATTCCAATGGTTCTTCATCAATTCCACCCCTTCGATAAGGATCAAAAAAGTCTTATGTGTGAGGATGCCCAGTGCACCGACGGGTCGAGAATGTAGCGTCGATTCATGAAGGCTGTTCGCGGAAATAAGCAATTCATCGCATCTTCATAAAAGCTGAACATAAACCAAGCAATCGAGACGTGTTTATGAAGAATGCGTTATGGAATAGTGAAGAGACAAGTGGCGGTTCTGACCGCTGATGGTCACTGATGAACGCTGATGCGGTTCTTCAGGTGTTTTTGTGGGTACAGCGATTTTTTTGGGGCTAGGCTGCTGCCTGCTCGTGCTCGAAAGGAGTTTAGCAGGCACAATCATTCAAATGCTAATGTCAGTGCTCATTAGCGGTCGTGGTAGATCGGCAGGTAACGGTAATAGACTTCCAAGCACATGCAAGCTAACGCCGTGGTGTAGATTCTCCCGCCATGGCCTCCCCAAATGCAGCGTGCCTCCCATGAGCCAGCCAAATCTCCTTGGAGTACTTGAGTGGAGATCAGCTCCTTTTTCATCGCTTCGTTCCATCGGCCCCATGCATCGTTTTGATTGCGGCTTTGGTACAGAGCCAACGTCGCGTAATACCAATAGTAGAAATTGGTTTCTCCATTGCCTGGAAGTTGGCCGATGAGCATCTGCTTGGCTTCCTGGGTCGCTTGCGCAGACATCGGTAGTCCTAACATGGCTCGCAGGGCCAATGCCTCGGCAGTCATCGCCGGTGTTGCTTGCTGGATCGGTGGACGAGCTTGAGGATTGATGTTGCGGTAGACAGCAAGTCCACCTGCTTTGCCGGTGCTTACCGAATCTAGGAAGCGTTGGAGCAACACCCGGTGGTGCCCTTGAAGAACCACGGCGTTACTGGCGCTTGCACTGCTGAGCAACATCGCTTGCCAACCGAACTGACTCGTATCACCTGGATCGTCTGTAGCAAAGTCGTATCGCCATCCACCGGTCTGCGGGTTCATCGCTTTGAGGCTATAACCTACGGCGCTGACAATGGGCTCCAGCAGTTTGGCGTCTTGAGTCATTGCGTAAGCTTCCGCAAGTGCAATGCCTGAGATCCCGTGGCTGTACATTCTTGAATATCGAACCGTAGGTTGATTGCCAATTTGACCTCGGCCCGATAAATCTCCCGAAGGAAACTGCTGCTCACAGAGATATTCCAGACCACGCCCGACGGTTGTGGCGTAAGGACCTTCATCGACGTGCGTGTGGCCTGCACCCAGAAACGCAAGCAACGCTAGGCCTGTCATGGCCGTGTCTGCAAACTTTCCAGTGTCTCCACGATAAACCGTATCGACCTTCGGTGAGTCGCTAGCACGACCTGCACCAAAGGTTTGGGCGTTCCACGATCCATCGGGCGATTGCGATTTGGCCAAGAACTCCAAAGCTTTGCGAACCGCTTCTTCCGTGTTGGCATCCCCACCGTTTTGCATCGCATAAGCGAGACGATCGGGCGCAAGCCGTAGTCGATAAACTTCAGGGACTTGCGCATACGAGCGAGTCGGCTTCGGGGGTGGGACTTCGATCGGTACGATAGGAATGGTCGATGTAGCATCAGGATGATCCTTGACCATCAACGATGGGTCGATCGGTAAATCGCTTTGAATTGAGTCTTGCGAGTCAGTCTCATGGCTTGGCTTTTCGTCGAGTTGCGCCAGTTGACGCAGTTGATCATCTGAAAGTTGCTCTTCGTAGTCCAGCTTGGGGAACTCCAGTTCAGGGATCTGCATATCGATCATCGAGTCTGTCGGTAGCTCCATCGAACGATTCCAAAGAGGCGTCTCTTCGAAGGTCGATGGCTGCAGGTCCCCTTGAAGACTCGGTGGATCGGGGGCTGAGTCCACAGGAGTCCAAGCGACCATCACGGGCGTTGTTGGCAATGGCGATGCTATGGGAGAGTTCGAGTTTCCTGTGCCGCTTCCTTGGGCGCCGTAAGGGATCCTGGTTCCATAGGCATAGAGCAAGAGCCAAATGTGGGCCAGAAATGCGATCGCAATGCACTTGGTAAGGAGCTTGGATTGTCCCCATCGCGTCCAGGATAAGACCAGCAGCCCGATGGCGACGGTTGCAAGGAAACAGCCTAGAAAGATTGCCCACGCCCGATTCGAGACAGGATTTCCGATCGCGGCTAGCTGGAGCGATGACCAGAGGTTCATGACTGGCGTTACCGTGCTCGTGTCCCTGGCATGACGGAAGCCGTTGTCGCCCATCGGATGTCTTGGACACCCGAACGGCTGATCGCCTCCATGACCTGGCTAGCTTGACCGACAGGGACTCCCGTATCGGGTCTGAATCGGACTTGAAGATCCGGGTAGTTTCGAACCAAAGGCTCAAGCGATGCGGTGAGTTGATCGCTTGTTAATCGTCTGCCTTCGAATTCGATCGTTCCATCGGAGTAGAGGTTAACGATCTTGGCACCCGGACGATCCATCATCGTTTCGGGCGAAGTCGACTTGGGAAGCTTCAATGAGATCTGGTGCTCTGACTCGGTAAATCGAGTTCCGACCATGAAGAAGATGATCAGCAGAAAGAGCACATCGATCATGCTCGTTAGATTGATGCCAGGGAGCTCTTCGTTCTGGGATGTTTTCAGAGGCATGGAATCGTTCCCCTGACCTTAAGCGGCTTTTTTGGAGCGGCGGGTTCGGGTCCCTTCGTTTTCCTGCAAGCCCTCGGAGCTGATCACATCGACGAGCCGTTGGGCATGCGTATCCATCTCGACAATCAGGCTATCGATGCGAGCCACGAAGTAGATGTAGAGCGCATAAGCAGGGATAGCGACGAGCAAGCCGGCGGCAGTTGTTAGCAACGCTTGGCTGATCCCTCCGGCGAGCAGTTCCGGTCTTCCCATCGCTTGGGAATTCGAAATGTCATTGAACGACTGGATCATGCCCAGAACCGTTCCGAGGAGTCCAAGCAGGGGTGATAGATTGCTGATAGCAAGGATCGCCCTCATGTTCCGCCGCAGGTAATTGCACTCGCGTTCGCCGGTATCAAGGACTGCTTGCTCGACTTCCACGGCCGCTCGGCCATAACGGCGCAAGGCGGCAAGCATGATCTTGGCCATCGGGCTGCCACTTTTCTCGCACAGTTCGATCGCTTCATCGCGATCGATGAGTTGTTGCTGCAATTGCTCGATGATTCGATTGACGAACGGCTTGGATACCACGCGGGATCTGCGAAGCGCGATCCAGCGTTCAAAGGCAAACACAGTTAAACCAAACGAGCACAAAGCGATTGGATACATCATCCAACCGCCATCGTGAAAGACTTGCAGAAGATTCCGCGTTGGGATTTTTCCGGAGTTCGTTTCGGCTGCAACTGTCGCAGGATTGGTGCCGGTGTTATAAGTGACATTCGATCCTGGAGCGGGTAGAGCTGCAATGCGAGGATCGTTCTGAGCGATATTTTGTGTCGGGCGAACCGTATTAGGGTTTGTCGGGGGTTGGTTGTAAGTATTCGCCCCAGTTGGACTCGATGGATAGTTGTTTTGGATCTGCGGTGGATTGGGGTTCCAGCGATTGGTTTGTGCCAAAGCAACCGAGTTGCAAGCGCAGAGTATCAGCGTCAGGCAACCGAAGGTAGCTTGGAGAGATTTCGAGACTCGTCTGGACGAGGGGATCATCGCGGTTGCTTGGGCGTCTGTTTCTGGGTCGAACGCAACGAATTACCCGCGTTTGGTTCCGAACCCGAAGCGACTGTGCTACCGTAGGCTTGTTGGCAAAGAGCCAACTGGCGCTGGGCCAATGCGGACCACGGAGAGTCTGCTCCGAGTTTGGCGACTTGTTCGTAAGCTGCGATGGCGTCGGGAAAGTTGCGTTGCATCAAGTGCGATTCGGCGATCGTCCACCAAACCTTCGTCTGCAGCGGGGCAGCGGGTGGTGGTTGGGTTGCCAAAACGGATGCTAGCAATTGCCTTGCTTCTTCGAACTTAGCGTCGTTGACCAAACAACGTGCAAGGACATAATCGACCTGCGAAGATACCTTGCATTCGGGAAAATGCGTACGAATCTTCCAAACATCAGATTCGGCATCTTTCCATTTTCCCAAAACCATCGCGACTTCGGCTTTTCGAAGCAGGTACTTTTCTAACCAGCTCGGAGGGGGTGTTTGGGCAAGCTTTTCCTCGGCGATAATCTGTAACGATTCGGTGGACTCTTGGGCATCCGACCAGCGTTGGAGTTGAACGCAGCACTCGAGTCGCATCATGCTCGATTCGATGATGGCCTCTTGGGACGCGTTTGCATGATGGGGGATCTGATCTAGTAAGACGAGGGTTTCGAGCCATCGACCCGATGCGAAAGCAAGTTGGGTTTCTAGGGTAAGCACCCAGGCGATGCGTTGCGCGAGTTTACTCGAGTAGTGAGCAACCTCTTGCTTAGGAGTCGAATGCATCCAAGCCTTCGCACTGCACATCCAATGCGAGCAGGAATTTGCGAGTTCTTCGCAGTTTTGAGTCGATGGTTCGGATGCGAGTCGATGTCGCTTGGCGATCAGTTCGAAATAGCCAGCTTCGAGAGCCAGCGGCGAGCCGCTAGTAAGCCTTGCGACTTGCTCGAAGCCTTGGCTAGCCAGCACATACTCTTTGTCAGCAAGGGCTTCGTTGGCACTCCGGTAAAGTGCGATCGGGTCGGCTAGCGTAGGACTGGGCGCTGAGGTTTGAGCGATCAAACCGCTTGGTTGTGCCATCCAAAGGGTCATCAGCCCCAAAGTGAGCAATCCATGGGAGCGGCGATTTAGAAAGGAGTTTCCTTGGAATGCATCGTTTGAAAAAATGGCCACAATTGCGACTCCCTTTTTAGGATTCCGGTTCCTACCACCGAAGTTCTGAACCCGTAAGGTTTGTTTCGACCGTTCTGGGGCAAGCTACTAAGACAAACCCCGAGGAAGATGTTCTCGCAAAAGCACTGATGCTAGCATTCAAAAGTCCACTTGCAGGTTGTCCGACTGCTCAAAAAGGCGGTCTTGAGGTAACATGTTTTTGTTTTCAATTCCGATCGACTCAGTCATTGGCTGCTTGCATGCTGCTTGCATAAGGAAACCACAACGATGAGAAAAACGAGATTTTTTCTTGCCAGGAGCCTCCGTCCTCTGGCTTGCGCGGCGACGGTGCACGCTTTTTTAGTCATGGGAGGCTCATCGCATCTTTTGGCTCAGACATCAACAATCAATTCACCAGCGAATCCTGCAACTGGAAAGACAATGAATCAAGACAATCCGTTTTTCGAGGCTAGCAAACTACCTTTCCAAGCACCTGATTTCGGTTCGATCAAGCCCGAGCATTTTTCCAGTGCTTTCGAAGCTGGGTTCAAGCAGCAGCTTGAGCAAGTTCGCCTGATCGCTGATCAAAAGGATCCCCCTTCCTTTGAAAACACTTTGGTTGCCATGGAGAAATCCGGGGAGATTCTCACGCGTGTCTCGGCGGTCTTTTTTAATTTGGCTGGGGCTCATACCAACGAGTCGATCCAAGAGATCGAGCGAGCGGTCGCACCGAAACTCGCCCGTCACTCCGACGATATCTATTTGAACAAACAGCTCTTTGCTCGCGTCGAAAAACTATGGGAGACGCGAAAGGAATTGCCGCTAAACGAAGAGCAACAAAGGCTCCTGAAAAAGACCTACGAAGATTTTGTTCGGGCCGGGGCTAAGCTGACCGATGCGCAGCAAGCGGAAGTTCGTGCCATCAACGAGAGAATGTCAACACTGACAACGCAGTTCCAAAACAATTTGCTCGCCGTCACCAAAGAACGGGCGGTGCTAGTGCAGGACCTCAAAGAGCTCGAAGGAATGAGCGAAGGGGAAATCGCAGCGGCCAAACAAGCCGCTTCGGCACGCGGGCAAGAGGGCAAGTATCTCCTTGCGATCACCAATACAACCAGGCAGCCTGTGCTTACTTCGCTCAAAAATCGAGAGCTACGGCGCAAGGTTTGGATGGCAAGCTCGAATCGAGCTCTGGGAGAAAACGGTGGGATCGATAACCAGCCGATCGTTTTAGAACTTGCGAAACTTAGGGCCAAGCGAGCGCAGCTATTAGGCTATGCAGATCACGCTTCGTACACGCTAGAGAATCAAATGGCCGGCAACCCCAAAGCCGCCATGAAGATGCTTCAGGATCTGGTTCCCGGGGTTGTCGAGAAAGTCAAATCCGAATCGAGTCTCATCGCAGAGTCGATGAAAGAAGATGGGCTAAGTGGCCCGGTAGAACCTTGGGACTGGGAATACTATGCTGAAAAAGTAAGGGCTAAGAAATACCAAGTCGACGAGAGTGCGATCAAACCGTATTTTGAACTCGAAAGCGTTCTGCAAAATGGTGTCTTCTTCACCTATAAGAAACTCTATGGTGTCGAGTTCAAGGAGCGTAAAGATTTGCCCGTGTGGCATCCGAGTGTTCGGGTTTTTGACGTGATTGGCCAAGACGGCAAGCCGGTTGGACTTTTCTACGCGGACTATTTCCAACGCGACTCCAAACGCGGTGGTGCTTGGATGGATTCCTTGGTCTCCCAAGCCCGTTTGCTTCATCAGTTGCCCGTTGTCATCAACGTCATGAATATCCCGACGCCTGCCGAAGGCCAACCGGCACTGATGAGTCTCGATCACGTTCAAACGATGTTTCATGAACTCGGACACGGCGTGCATGGGCTGTTTTCATCGGTCGAGTATCCGAGTTTGTCCGGCACGAGTGTGCCGAGGGATTACGTCGAGTTTCCTTCAACCTTTCATGAAGACTGGGCGATCGAACCGGATATTCTGGCCAACTACGCAAGGCACTATCAAACCGGTGAAGTCTTGCCCAAGGCGTTGCTTGACAAGGCGATTGCGGCCAACAAGTTCAACAAGGGTTTTGATTCGCTGGAGTACCTTTCGGCCGCTCTATTGGATTTGGCTTGGCACTCGCTGCCTGCTGAGCAAATCCCAAGCGATGTTGTAGGCTTTGAGAGCAAGGTTCTCCAAGGTTTCGGAGTCGATCTGCCAGCCGTGCCCCCTCGTTACCGTAGCGGTTACTTTGCGCATGTGTGGTCGGGCGGTTATTCGGCTGGGTATTACGCTTACTTATGGAGCGAAGTTTTGGCAGCGGATGCTTATGCCTTTATGAAGAAATCGGGTGGTTTGACTGCTGCGAATGGTGCTTCTTTTCGTGAAAAAATCCTATCTAGGGGTGGTTCGCGGGAGGTCATGCAGCAGTACATCGATTTTCGCGGGCAGGAGCCTGGGGTTGAAGCTTTGCTGATTCGCCGGGGTTTGAAAGATTAGGCTTTGCCCATTGTGGCTTGACAGAATTGGGGTTCAGAGTTATTTTTCCGAGCCCGTTGGTTCCTTAATCGACGGGTTTGCAACAAGTTTTTCGCATCCGTCGAGCGTCTTTTTGGCGTGAATCATGGCAGTACCAAAACGAAGACATTCCAATGCTCGCTCTGGCAAGAGACGAGCTCACCATCACAAGAAGCCCAAGCAACTGCAAGTATGCAGCAAGTGCAGCACGGTCGTGCCGACGCATTGCGTGTGCCCCAGATGCGGCTTTTACATGGGTCGCGTAGTTGTTGAGATGGGTCAACCCAAAGAATAGTTTCAAGCGACGCAGGAGGGACCGTGGCTAAAGTTGCCCTGCTATTCCCTGGGCAAGGAGCCCAAACGGTCGGAATGGCCGCTTCTTTGATCGCTCGTAGTGAGCGTGCAAAGAGTTTCTTCTCAAGGGCCTCGGAGCTGTTAGGTTTCGATCTCGGTTCGTTGTGCGCCTTGGGACCAGAGTCTGAATTGCATCGGACCAGCAATTGCCAGCCCGCGCTTTTTGTTCATTCGGCTGCGGCGCTCTCGGAGTTCTATTCCGAGCGTCCGGAAATAGCCCAGCAGGTTGTGGCCGTTGCAGGCCTGAGTCTAGGCGAGTACTCTGCCTTATACGCTGCCGGCGCACTATCGTTCGAAGATGGGGTAATGCTCGTGGCAGCCCGTGGGCAGGCCATGCAGTCGGCTGCTACGTCCGTTTTTAGTGGGATGGGCAGTGTGATCGGCGTTGAGTTCGACCAAGTCCGAGCGTACTGTGATCAAGCTCGATTGCCCGGCCAAATTCTGCAACCAGCGAACTTGTTGTGCCCAGGAAATATCGCAATATCGGGTCACACCGAATCGATCGATGCTTGTGAGAAATTGGTTGCAAAGGATGGCTTTAAGTTCATACGGTTGACCGTAGCTGGGGCCTTTCATACGGCGATCATGCAGCCGGCTGTCGCCGAGTTGCAAAAGGCGTTGACCAAGGTGAAGCTGGGTGATTCGAAGATTCCTTTGGTTGCCAACGTCGATGCCCAGGAGCATACCCAAGCCAGTGAGTTTGAGGGGTTGCTTCCAAAACAAATCGTCTCGCCAGTCTTGTGGGAAGCATCGCTTCGCAGGCTCCTAGCGATGGGAGTCGAGCAGTTTTACGAGATAGGGACAGGAAGGGTGCTCACTGGCACGCTCAAGAGAACCGACCGCAAGGCTCCTTGCGAGGCGTTCGGCGATTAGACCGATCCGATTTTACTTTCTAAACAGGAGTTTTGCACATGACCTCTCCATTGGGACTTTCCGCGAATTTGCAAGGCCAAGTAGCGATGGTTACGGGCGCCTCTCAGGGGCTCGGGCAAGCCGTTGCGATTAGGCTTGGAGAGAACGGTGCGAACGTACTGTGTGTGGCTAGGAACGCGGCCAAACTTGAAGAGACCGTCGCTGCGATCCATGCTGCTGGTGGTCAGGCTGTTGCCATGTCCTGCGACGTGACGGATCGAAGTTCCGTCGAGAAGATGTTCGAGACAGTCGAGACCCAATACAAGCGACTCGATATTCTTGTGAACAACGCTGGGATCACTCGCGACACGTTGCTGCCGCGTATGAACGACGCTCAGTGGGACGAGATCATCGCTGCGAATTTGACCAGTTGTTTCCTTTGCTGCCGAGCAGCCACTCGGATCATGATGGGGCAGCGTTATGGCCGCATCATCAACATGTCGAGCGTATCGGGATTGATCGGAAACGCAGGACAGACCAATTACTCAGCGACCAAAGCCGGGATGATCGGCTTTACCAGATCATTGTCACGTGAACTTGCCAAGCGCAAGATCACGGTCAACGCCGTAGCTCCAGGCTTCATCGAGAGCGATATGACCAAGGCTTTGGGGGATGCGGTCGTTGACGAGGTCAAGAAGCGGGTGCCAGCCAACCGTTTAGGCCAACCCGATGACGTGGCCGCTTGCGTGCTTTTTCTGGCAAGTCCTGCGGCCAGTTATGTCACCGGCCAGGTTCTTACGGTTGATGGCGGCATGACCGGCTGAGACTCGACTTGGTCATTGCCTAGGATGATCTTCCCTGGGCGACTAGCTTTATTGCAAGTGAATGATTCGCACTCCACCGGCAGTCACCTCGCACTCGACTGTGTGTGTGCCTGAAGCATCGCCCTTGACCTGCAATAAATCAGTCGGCAAGAGTAGGTCTTCGGCACTGCGGATCGGAAGCAGCGATCGAATGGTCGCCGTTCTATTTTGCCTGAAATCGGTCGGCGTTATTCCCTGCTGAGGTTTATCCTGTCCGGCTGGATTCAAGAGCGTCACAGCCCATCCTTGATCCGTCCTATTGACCATCCACTGCACTTGGCCTTCGACTTGGACCGGCATGAGACCTCGAGTAAGGTGCGCCAGCAATTTCGCTAAGACCGGTTGTGACTGCTTGCTGATCGCAAGCCCACGAGGCACAGACCAATAAATGAGTCTACCTTGGCCTCGATCGATCGCTGCACAAAAAACATCTCCAGTCTCTGTAGTAGCCAATGCCCTTGCCGATGCATCTTGGATTGGACGGTATCGGAAACGGGGTGAATTGCTGAGCACAGGATCTGTGTCAAGATTCCAACGGTATTGGCTCGACTCTTTATAATCACCAGCCTGAGGTAGTTTCAATGTCTCAAGTCCAGGGCCACTTAGGTGGGCATCGGCTACTAGCAATGTCCCACCTTGCTCGATGTACTGCGACAATCGCTGGCCTTCGGCCAGAGTAAGTTCAATATCTCCTGCTGCAATAACGACAGGATAAGTATCGATCGTGCGCCATTTGGAAGTGTCGGGGTAAGCATACGCTACATCGAAAATATCGCCAAACACACCTGGTAGATAAACCTCGTTGGTTGCAGTCATCGGTTTTTGGCTCTCTGGTCCCATGGGGTGATAAGCTGCCCAAAAGTATTCTTCGAGCATCCGTTCATGATCCCCATAGAGAAATCTATCTTGGTTCTCATGCCAGTTTTTGAATGAATTAGGCCAAAAAGGAGCCGGTTCCCAACCGTGCGCATAGTCGACTAAGAAAGCGATGGGCGTAAATGGACTACCTCGATCTGGCTTCGAAGCAGTAACATTTAAGAATCGATCAACGAGCTTGCCCTTGGGTGATAGCTGCACGGGTTTGATGCCTGCAGCGGTGGTTCCTCCCGGTTTCCAAAACTCATCAAAACCCTGTTCGTGGTAGAACATCGAACAGCCGGCCATGTACTGATACCAAATATCGAATTTGTACCAAGTCATCCCGGCACCACTGAAAACCGAGTAGTAGTTGTCGAGAATATTCTGTGGCGCGTGGTAACTGCTTCCGTTGGAAAAGATGGTCGAAGCGTCCCCAAAGTTGCAACTTCTATAGGTGGCCGACAGGATTCCGTGCTGCCTAGCTACCCCCCTCATAAATGCCATCCTCATATTTAAAAGGCTCGATGTGGCAGCAGATGACTCATAGCCTACGACGCGAGCTCCCCAATCGGCACACAACGGAACAAACGCGATGTTGCCGACGGATAGACAGGAGATTACATCACGATAAGGGTTCGCATCGAGATCCTTTCCATAAACGGCTCGGTACTTGGCCGCGTTCCCCTCAAGCGTCAGTGGCTTAAAAGCCTCTACCAATTCACGGCGGGTTTTGGCATTGGCAGTAGCGGCCTGCATCTGAGGCGCCGGTGGATAGAAATAGCCTAGGCTCTCGCCGGAGATCGAACCGACATATCGGTCGCGATAACGTTCTAGCAATTCGACTCCTTTGGGGCCAACGGGTTTCCCAGGATGATAATTCATCATCATTGCCCAAGCTCGATCGGGATTTCGATCCAGCCAGGCTGCAAAACGCTTTCCCAATTCTTTGACATCTCCGGTCGCCGGATCGGTCTCAAAAACACCCGCCCCAACTCCGTGGAATGTCGGGACAATCCTCGGGTCTGAAAATATAGGAACTTGATCCTTACCACCATATATCTCCTCGAACTCCTTACGAGTTTGAATGTCATTGATGTTGTAAGGGAACTTCACACGCTCAGGACTATCACCAAGCCATGATTCGGCTGGATCGTTGTGGCTGACATTCCAAAGATATAGAAATTCACGATCCCGAAAATTTCTCGTTTTCCATAACGCAGGAAAAGCGAATTTGCCGGTTTGACGAGCAAGTGGTTCAAGCTCCTGAGGTATTTTGCTTCGATAGTTGTCGAGAATAGTCCAAGTTTCATTTTTGGGACGATCTTTGATCCTGGGTAAATAGTCAAGATCCGTTGTTAAAACCACGACATCGATTTGTCTAGGCTCCGGATCCTTGGTGATGGTCGCCAAGCGGACGGTTGCGGAACCTTTTTTTAGATTCACAGAGCGATGATCCCAACCAAAGACCCATCCCCAATAGAGCTTCATCTCGTTGTCTTCATCGACCCGAGGTTTATCACCAAAGCTCAGCGTTTGAACTACCGATTCGGGTTGCTCGATTTCAATCTTGAATCGCTCTGATTTCTCTCTCCAATCGCCGTATCGAACCCAGAGTTCATACGATCCATCGGTAGGGACTTCGATCTGACGCGTGACAACCGCACGATCATCATCAGCCCCAGCAGCAATCGATAGAAATCCGCTTTCGCCACCCTGTGCCCATTCGGCAGCCCAGCCCGGCCCCGAGAGTCCAAAGTGCCCCTGGGTCTGACGCATCTTGCGTTGGTCATCACCCATCGGCCAGCAAAATCCACGTATACCACGGAAATGCTCCGCTTCAAGCCATAAAGTCTCCTGACTTTCAACGCAATCGGGAGCCACACAAGTCATCAGGATAACATTCAAGAGCAAGAGCATGCGTCGATTCATGATTGGCCTATTGGATCCATTCGAAGGAGTCCTGATTCTACAGCAGGCGGCAGTGGATTGTGATTCGGGTGCAGACAGTGAGCGATCATTTCGAGGGTGTCGACCAAACGAGGACCAGGTCGATTGAAGTACGCGTTGCCATCGGCAATAAAGACTCGATGGTTCCTCACCGCACGAAGTTCTTGGAACCCAGGTCTTCCCTGAAGGCTTGGTAAATCTTGGAGTGTTTTTGGAATCGTGTAACCGCAACATGCGATCAGTAATACATCGGGGTTCGCATCAACCAATCGTTCCCAAGAAATCGATTCAGACTTGCTCCCGCTACGACCAATGCACTCCCTGCCACCGGCCAAATCGATGAGCTCTGGATTCCAATGCCCGGCACTAAAAAGCGGATCGAGCCACTCAAGGATCACCGCCTCGGGCCGCATCGGCTCGATGCCTTTGCAGGAATCAACAACGCGTTGAACACGCCTCTGAAGCTGGTCGATGGCCTCGGTGGCCCGCTGAGGGGTACCCGTTGCAAGGCCTACGGCTTGGATCGAATCGAACATCTCGCGGAGATTCCTGGGAGATAGATTCAAAACCTTTGGCTTGTAGACCAACTGTTCGAGAGCTCTTTCTATCTCGAAATCAGCTACCGCACAAACTTCGCATAACGACTGGGTTACGATCAGATCCGGAGCCAGTTCGCTCAACAAATCGAGTCGGAGCGAAAAAAGCGAGGCTTGTGCTTGGAAATCTTGGCGAACGATCTGATCGATTTGAAAACTGCTCAGATCCGACGGCAATTTTGAACGAGTTACAATTGGTATTCCACGAATCGAGTCGGGGTAATCGCACTCGTGCGAAACCCCTACAAGTTGATCAGCGAGTCCCAATTCACAGACAATCTCAGTTGCGCTCGGTAATAAAGAAACGATTCGCATGGAGTTTGTGCTGTTGGATTGAACCGAGAGCTTAAGGCTTTACTCGCACGAGCTTCATGATCCGGCCCGAAACGTTCCAGTCTTGGACATAGAGATTACCCTCTTTGTCCCAATACGATCCGTGGGTTCCACTGAAGATACCTTCAACCCACTGTTCTTGTGGAATGTTGTAGTTGCCTCCCTTGGCAGGATCAGGATTGTGACCCAAGACGGCCATGATCGTGTTGCTTTTGTCCAAGATGACGACTCGTCCATGAAGATCCGGAACCGACACATAGTCTCCTTGAATGGAAACCGATGTGGGCATCCCAAGTCCGGTAATGACCTCTTCAATGAACTCACCTTCGAGGCTGTAGTGAACCAATCGTCCTTTGGGTTGATGATTGCGATCGCATATCAAGAGCCGAGCCGGATTGTAACGGGTATCGAGTGTCATTCCATGCGCGGTATTGAACTCTTTGAGCCCATTGCCTTGGGTTCCAAAGTGACTCAGGTACTTTCCGGTTTTGTCGTATCGAAAGATATGATTGCTGGCGTAACCGTTTGAAAGATAGATATCACCGTTGGCAGCCACGGTGATGGCCGTCGGATTAAACTGCTTGAGATTCAGCCCCGACTCTTCTGGATACTTGAGTCTCAGGACGACCTCGCCGCTAGCGGCGTTGAATTTGATCCCCTCAGCATTTGCATTGCGAGCTCCGTAAATAAATTCACCGTTGCCCTCGTCGCGGATTTCCATGTCATGGAGCCTCGTGTAGTCACCACCCAAATAACTCTGGATGACTTTGCCATCCGGTGAAAACACGTACACGCCTTGATCGGCACTGGTGTAAATGTTCCCAGCCTTGTCGACCACAACCCCTCCGTGCGTAGGACCGATAGCGGACTTCCCGTCGGGACGAAGCCCCCAACCCGGTACGGTGTCAAAGGTCATGACTCCAGATCCCATTCGCACAGGCTTAACTGCAGGTTTGGTAGCTTCCTGGCCTAGTGCAAAGTGGCTCAAACCCCCGACAAATAGCATTAGGGCGAAAGAAAACAGAGAGGATTTCATGTTGGATCTCATCTAGTTTGGGTATAGAAACGAACGAACTCTCCTGTGGTATTGTACATCAAGACGCGAAAGCTTTGTTCAAACCCAAAGAAAGCTTGTAGTCCGACGGTTCTTAGCTACCATGCTCTGACCAAGCCAATCCTAAACCTGGAGCCTAATGAGAACTGTGTCCAAAGATGCACTGAACGTCCATCCGAGTGCTGAAACACTCAAGCAACTTGCCGCACAGATCGGTATCGAGCCGTTCGAGGATTCTGTTTGGGATAACCTAGCCAAATACTGCTCGCTAGCCTGGGATTGGAACACCAAAATCAATCTCACAAGGCATACCACGCCGGAACTCTTTGTCCAACGAGATCTGCTCGATAGCTACCAGTTGAGCAAACTCTTGCAAGCCAATGAAGAAGTCCTCGACTTGGGCACTGGCGGTGGAGTACCGGGCATTCTATTGGCGATCCTAAGGCCTGATTTGGATATCTCGCTTTGCGATAGCGTTGCAAAGAAGGCCAAGGTTGCTGAGGACATCGTCGAGAAACTCAAGCTCAACGTTCGCGTTTACCCCGTGAGTGTCAAAACCGTGTTGGCCGACGAGCGCTATGATTCGATCGTCGCACGAGGAGTAGGGCCACTGGTGAAACTATGCAGTTGGCTCAAAGACGAATGGCACAAGATCGGGCGACTCTTGGCCATCAAAGGTCCTCGATGGATCGAGGAACGCGGGGAAGCACGCCACCGTGGCCTGTTGGCGTCTGTTCAATTGCGACGCTTGGTTTCTTACCCCATGCCCGGTACTGAGTCCGAAAGTGTCATCCTGCAGATCGCAAGAACATCCAGCCCGTTTGCTAAGTCCCAGTCGGATGCTGCAGACGAAGAGACCTAGAGACGGTTCTTGCGCAGCCAGCTTCGTACCATAGCGATCGCTATGGCTACGGCAATAAACGGCCCGGTAATGTAAATCGTTTTAGGACGATAGATAAAAAGCCCGAGTACCATCATGCAAGCGATCATCAGAAATGCGCCTCCAGGTGCCTTGCGAATCGCTTCGACCGCAGGCCAAGCCAGCCACATGCACACAAGCACCAACCCGACTTTGCTGAACGTGTCCGAGGCAAGCCAACGCTGGCCGTCCCAGAGCGAAGGTGCAAACCGCATCGATAAGCCTGCACCGAGCAAAACAAGTCCGAAAATCAAAGCCAACCATCTAGGCAGCGGGTTTTGCAACTGGCTCATCAGTAGGCTTCCAGTAACCGAAGCCAACGCTGGATGGGAGCAAGCAGTGGGGCTTCGACAAGTTTCGATGAGTCTAGATCGCCACTTTGACGCTGAAGGCTATAGCCATTTTGACGTAAGCGTTCAGCAAACTCGTCGATGCTCGGATCAATACCGTTGATAAAAAAGTTCGCTGCTTTGAAAGGTTCGCTGGGATTGATCCGAATGCTCTTAGGGATCTTCGCGTTGCTCAACCAAACTCCTCGGTAAAGCTCGGGAAATTGAACGGCAGTGATGTAGGCCAAGATCGATCCGGTCGCGAATCCACCGACAGCAATTCGCCTTCGGTCGATCGAGTACGATCGAGCGACCCAAGTCTGCATCCGCATGCCGATTTCGACCTCTTCGAAACTCCAGCCTCGCTCCTGAGCTGATTGAGCGACGGCGATGATCCAGCGATGTTCGCGAGCAAAGGGTTCCCATGCCTCCGTCCACTGCTTTTGGTTGAGTTCTCCAGCATCTGCGAACAAGACTAACAATCCATGAGGAACCCTATCGTCGTAGTTGGAAGGAACAATCGCAAAAGCTTTGTTCTTGACGTCACTGATGGGCAATTGGACCGTCCCAAGTGCTTGTTTGGGATCGCCTTCCTGGGGTTGCTGTTCCTTGGGCTTTGCTGCTTGATCGGGTGCCTTGTAATCCCACAACAGATCGGCCTCTGGGCGGGGCGTCAGTTCGATCTTCGATTTGGTGGATTGACCGCTCGGGTCACGAATCCCTATTTCGACGACCGAGCGGTAGTTGAGGTTCGCAATGCGACTTTCCAAAGGGTGTTTGTCATCCAGAGCTTTGCCATCGACCGATTCGATGATTGAGTTGGGTCCCAGGCCCGCTTTCGCAGCGGGCGAGTCGGGAATAACAAACTGAATCTTCGGGGTTTTGGGATCAGAAGCAGGGTCGATCAAGATCCCCAGGTATGCTTCACGGTAGGTAGGAAGCTCCCGAACCAGCTTGCAGGAAAACTCTTGTCGCTGCCCTTTTCGCTCGACGACCAATGCTAGTTGGCCCCCTGCATCCAGCGGTCCCATCGCATGCTTGAAGTCTGAATGATTGGCAATCGGTTTGACCCTGTCTGGACTGGGCCCAGCGCTGAGGATTTTATCGCCGACTTCAAGTCCCGCCTCGCTTGCAGGTGAACCAGGGGACACACCATCGATGAGCACAGGCGTGTTGTACTCGTCGCCACCACGCCAACGAATCCCTACTTTTCCAGGATAGAGATCTTCTCCTTTTTGCATTCGCGGTAATCTCTCAAGGACATCCTCCAGCGGAATAGCAAAGCCAATCCCTGAGTCATACCATTGTTCGACTTCACCCTCGGTAACGATTCCGGGATTGATAGGAGTTAAAATCCCCATGACCCGACCGTGCATATCGACCAACGGTCCGCCATAGTTCTGGGGCGATATCTTAGAGTCGGTTTGAATCGCTTTGTTCCAGATGCGTCCCTGTGCGCTCAGAATCCCAGCAGAGCAACTACCAATCGATGGATCGAATGTCTTGCCGATCGCAAGCGTCCATTGCCCGATCTGCCAAAGCGATCGATCGCTCAGAGTCACTGGCTTGAGTGGTGCATCCACTTCGATTTTAAGAAGCGCCAACTCGCGACTCGAATCACGAGCGATCAGCTTCGCTGGCTTACGCTCCTTGTTCGAGAGCACAACGGTGATCGAGGCCGGTTGGCTCTTGAACTGAAAGGTGCTCGTGACGATCCATCCGTCGGCAGTCAGGATCGTTCCGGTCGCAGGTGCCGAACTGGTGACTTGGCGATTGACGATCTGAGCACCGCCGAAGGTCTCGATCTGAACAACCGAGTCTTGAACAAATGCTTGGGCATCTTCAAATGCCTTTTGTTCGAGTTCTTCGAGCGACAGTGGTGTCTGAGCGTAGGAGAATTCCGGATTGACACTTGCCAAGGCCAGGATGCAAAGGCAACTGGCCAGCAGATGGTAGCAGAAAAAAACAAGACTGAATAAACGTTTTCTCATCGGCAATTGATTTCGCTAAGGACGGATTTGCACTCGCACCAGTTCCGTGCCGCGCTGAATGAGCATTTGTAAGGAGTCACCCCGCTCGATCATCAAAAACATTTGTTCGAGCGTCTTTTGAGAATCGATGCGTTGGTCGTTGACGATCAAAATCAAGTCGTTGGGTTCAATACCTGACTTCTCGGCCAAAGAATCCTTGCGGACGCGATCGACGAAAGCCGGTGTTTTTGGAATCACGTCTGGGATAAAGATCAACCCGAGATCGGAGGCTTTATGGGGGTTTTTGGCAAGAGTCATCGCGGTTGCTTGCCTAGTTTTCCCTGAATTGATCCGTTCAACCGAAGCGGCTACAACATCGATCGGGAGACTGTAATTGATCCAAATGCCACTTTGCTCATCTCGAAGTTCCTTACCGATAATCCCGACGAGTCGACCACCCAAATCGATCAGCGCACCGCCGGTGGCTCCCGGGTTGTTGGTCATCACATCGACAACGATGGCCTTGCCCCGATAGACCGATCGCAGACCGGAAAACTTCGATTGCAAATTCGCAACAGCCATCACCACTCCCTTCTGGTAGGAACACGCTTCGTTACCTGCGGCGATTCCGAAAAGATTGGTGATCGAAAAAACACGCTGACCCGTGCGGACCTGAAGTTTCGCATCGAGCACAAACCCAGGCAACTTGGAATCTTCGACTCTCAATAAAGCCAATTCGCACTCGGGATCCACCCCAAGTACTTCAGCATCCAATCGGCGTCCGTCGTAAGTAACCACGCGAACTTTGTCGACATCCAACACCGTCGACCAACTTGTCAAGATTGTGTTGCCATCCCCAATAGCAACCCCACTTTGGTAGCTTTCCAGCCCACGCATCCCACCAGCACCATAGAGCTTTACGACCGACCTCTGGGCGCTTTCAAAAAGATCCTCCAGATTGCTAGCGGACTTGCTGAGTCCTTGCTCTTGAGCAACCGTGGAGTGAGCCAGAAGAAATGCAATTCCTAAGGCAAAAAGGATTGAAAGTCGTTGGTTCATGGTTGCGCTCCGCCCACATCGGCCGGGCTGACAAAGGCTTGGGATTCGACGCCTTTAAGATCGAAAGCCAACCGCGACTCGAGTCCGTATTGCAGGCGAATCCTGCTGGGCAACTCTCCCAGAGGTGCTTGGGGATCATGGTCAAAGTAAATTTCCGCCGGATCGCTTTGGCGATCTGCGTAGAGTTCAATCAATTCGATGCTTCCATCGTTCGTCGAGGTATAAACATCGGCGGTGACTTCTCCTAATACGATGCGAGTGTTGTCCAAGAGACCCTGCTTGCCAAGAACGGGGCTTTGACCGATGTAAGTCACCTCACCGAGTTTTCGGGGGCCTTGGTCATGCCATTGATGCCAAAGTTTCATCGCAAGGGCAATCGCAAGCGGTTCCTGCTTTTGAATCGAGGTTGCCCAATTGGTTTTGACCCCAAGCGAGTCGGTTTTGTCACCTAGTGTCCAGTGAATTTTCTCAGGATCGTATGCGGCTTGTATTAAGGTTTCTTCGCCTAGGACCTTACCCGTAAAACGTACAACCATCGGATCTGCGCCCGCCAAAACAGGCAGCTTGGGTTTTCTTGGTTGCTGCAATTGCAAAATACGATCGAGCTCCAAACGGTTGAAATAGTAGTTACTAAAACCCTTGCGAGCCTCGAATCGATCAGCTAGCGGATCGCTGCTGCTTTTCTTCGATGAAGTACCTTGTTGCTCTTGTAAGTCGGGTTCTTTTTGGCCTTGATCTTTTTGTCCGGGATCTTTTTGTCCGGGATCTTTCTTTCCGGGTGGCTTTGGACCTCCTGGGGGTTCTCGGCCCTGCTGAGAGTTGCCCTCGACAATTTTTTCAAGCTCCCCGGGTTGATGCAAACTCGCCAGACGGATCGCCGTATCTTGAATTCCTTGCTCATTGCGGAACCGCAATGGGATTCGCCAATAATCCGGGTAGATCCCTAGAACATTTTTAAGCTGATTGGTCGTGCCGATGTCACGATCCCCAAGCCTGAGGATTTCATCTCCGTACCGAAGCCCTCGGCGGTAAGCGTCGCTGGATTCGAGGATGTTCGATACCACCACACGCCCTTGATTGTCGGTGGCAACAGTAAACCCAAGCGTTGCGTGGTCGACGATGCGACCTGACTTGAGATTGCCAAAAAAGTTCATCGCTTGTTTGATCGAAATCGCATAACCTACGCCAACGTTGACCCGCCCTCGCTTTTCAAACGAACATCGCCCGTTGATGCCGATGAGTTCTCCGTCGGCATTGAAAAGAGGACCTCCTGAATTGCCGGGGTTGATCGACGCGTCGGTCTGTATGCAATCGCTGTATTCCAGGATCGTTCCAGAGGGATACTGATAACGTCGCACACCACTGATGAGCCCATAGGTAACCGTCGGTTGCAGATTGGTTGCAAGCACAAACGGATTGCCCGCTGCGAAACACCACTGCCCCACACGGATACGGTCCGAATCACCGATCGAAGCCGTCGGAAAGTCATCCCGACCAAACATCTTCAAGACCGCGAGGTCTCCCGTAGGGTCAATGCCCGCCACCACAGCCTCATACATTTTCCCATCGTTCATACCACAGCGCATGCGATGCCCAAATGGACTCGAAACGTGGAAGTTCGTCAGCACGTATCCATCCGAAGAAATACAAACACCACTCCCTCCGCCCTGACTGTCGGTGCCAAAGACGCCGACGGTTGCCATCGACGCTTTCCGCATGGCTTCGATCCGTCGCTGCTGGGCCGCCAATACCTCTGCGGCAGGCACTGGAGCCGAAATGTCGAGTGTGGTTTGCGGAGCATCCTGAGAGTGCCCCAAGGAACTTAGCCCCACCATCACTACGAAGTAGATGAATTTCGAAAGGGAATTGCTCGGTAAGTTCGTTCGGATGATCACGTTCAAGGCAAGTCGCAGGAAGTTATCGGACAGCCAGTTCCCCTCGAAACTGGATCGCAATTTTATGCATCGCGTTTATTGTAACGCCCACTCAAGAAATCGAGGCTCCTTAGGCCCTACGAAATCCACCGGATTTGGCTTATTTCGCTCCTGCCTGAGGTGTACTGAGCCAACGCATTGGGATCGGGCGAGGTTTGAAAGACGCAATGCTGAAGTTTCCTTCCTTAACTGCCCAGTTGACCAAGTCAGCCTATTTCCCCTTGATTCGCCTAGGGAAAACGAGCTATTGAACCTCTCCATTGGCTTTATTTCCCCCGAACAATTCCTAAGCGAGCGATCCGACAAAACGCTATGCCAGGCACGTCCATCGAGAATTCCAAAAGCTCGGCTAACGAACGCACAGGGACATCTTTGCGTTTGGATATCCAATGGCTTTGCGGTCAGAAAAAAACACCAGATCCACTTCCGACGCGGCAGCAATACCAGCAACAGCAATCCCTATCGAAATCACCGCCCGCCAAGCCCCGCTCTTTTGTCAACATCCTTGCGTCGATTTTGGTTCTGGGGGTGATTGGCACCTCAACCTACGGAGTCTATCGGGCTGGTTGGTTGCCTATCGAAACCTTGGGTATGCCGATCGCCACGGACAAAGCCAAGTTGACTCCGGAAGAACAACGTCAAGCCGATGAGACCATCGATGCGATCCTTGCATTGCAAGAGATGGCCGCAAAGTCCGAAACCAATACACCGACTCAGAAACGCTGAACCATCCAAAAGGACTCTCGCAAAATGCTCGATCTATTCTTTTCAAGGAACTCCAAGAAGTTGCTTGTTTTGAGCATCGCACTTGGTGGACTATTGACTCAACGGCAATCCGTCCTAGCGCAATGGAAACTCGAAGACCTACCACCCAAAAGCACCACTCAGCGCACGGTGAAAAAAGGTAGCGAAAAGAAGGCTTCGGAAAACAAGCCCCCGAAAAGCAACCCCGCAACTGCTCCCCGCGAATCGCTGGACAATAGCCAGACAGCCGCTCCGGTCAAACAGGACAAAACGGTGGGGATGAAAGTTGTTGAGAAAGATAACCAACGCTTTGTTCATGTGCCTCGGGCTACGGTGCGCTGCGGTCCTGGCTCGGATTATTACCCTACCGATGTCCTTTCGAAAGGAACCGCTGTTGAAGTTTACGTCGAGACCGATGACGGTTGGTCTGGAATCCGACCACCTGCTGGTAGCCATAATTGGGTGCAAGCCGATGCTCTCTACCTGATGCCCGGTGGACGTGTTGCAGAAGTCTCTGCCGATAGCGTGCCGGCGTGGGTTGGTTCTGATGCGGTCAAAAACGAAAAACTCCTCTACCAAACCGAACTGCAAAAGACCCAAACCGTTGCGATCCTCGGAGAGGCCTATCGATCAGAAGGAGAACAGAAAAAACTTTGGTTTCGAATCGCGCCGCCTCAGGGCGAATTCCGATGGATTAAATCCTCCATGATCGGCGTAACGCCCGTTGCTAAAGAAGCCGACGAGCAACCAAAGCAGGTTGCCTCTACAAAGACCAATCCTGTCACGCAAGCCGCTTACCAAGATCCCAGCGAGTCGAAACTCGCTTGGAGCGATGAAGCACAGCAGACTAGAATCGTCGAGCAAGAAATCCAACGCGAACAGCAACAGATGCAATCGTCGATCTTGTCCAAGGCCCCTGCTGCCTCAAGACCGACAAAATCGCAAATTAAAACCAATAGCACTGCCGCTGTTTCCAAACCTAAAACCGCTCCTGCGCAGCCTCAAAAACGCCAAGCAAACCCTCAGCCCAAGACCGATCCTTGGCAACTGATTCATCAACGCGATGTCGGTTCCCATGAGACCGATTCAATGAACCATATTCTCGGAATCTTCGGAATGAGTTTAGTCGATCCCAACTCGATCGAAGGTCACCCCCAACAAGGCCGCTCGCAGCAACCTCGCCCTGCGCAATCGAATCATCCATCGTTGGATCCATCCATTCCAAATGCGATGGGCTCAATCTCAAGACCCAGCTTGCCCTCGACTCTTGCAGGCATCGAAAACTTACCTAAACCCTCGGGCCGATACTCCCCACGTCGCTATTCGGATTCGATGGTTGCTCCAAGCGAAAGTTTTGCAGATAGACCAAGCCCGCTTTTGCCGGATTATTCTGCTGAAGTAGCGACAGCATCCTTTGCCCAGGGGGACTACTCCAATAGCGATCCTTACAGGCCCGCTGAAAGTACATCACCAGATAATCTAGAGTCGTTTCAAACACCGCAGATCCAAGATGCCGTCAATCAGCTTTCTGTGATTGTCAGTCGGCCCGCTGAGCAATGGAATCTTTCGCCACTTCGTGATTCGGCCAAGATGTGGATCGAACGAGGCGAAACGCCCCTGATGCGCGGCGAAGCTAGGCTCTTGCTCGATCGCATCGAACGATTCGAATCCGTTAGGCAGCGATCCTCGATGACCCCTTTGGCACCCCCAACGAACTACTCCGAAGCCGTGCCATTGCCAAGACCCAGTTCTGAGTCGGAGTTGTCCGGATGGCTTGTTGCCGTTCATACTTCGCTACCTGGACAACCAGAGTTTGCACTCACCGACGATTTGGGGAACGTTAAAGCTTATGTGCGTCCCACCACAGGACTAAACCTCCGTCGTTACGTTCAACAACCTGTTACCGTCTTTGGGCCGCAAGGCTTCTTGCCGAATCTCAATGCGAAACAAGTTGTAGCCGACCGCGTCGTGCGGCTTCGATAAAGGACTAATTTCGCTGCCCGGGGCTAGTCGAATTTTTTCCGTTGATCGATGCGTGGCCGTTGATCGATGCGTGGGACGGATCAAAGGGTCTTCCTTGGAGCCAAGCTTTCCAAGCACGAAGGTTATCGTACAAGCCTAGACGTTGGGATTTCGGAGCAACGACGAAATCGAATTCTGAAAAATCACGACGCATGACACTCGAAGCCAACTGTCTTTGAGTGTCTCTCAATGACTCGAAGATCTTCTTGCCGCAATCGGCCTTGCTCGCTCCAGCCTGGAAAGATAAAGGCTCTCCAAAACGAGTCGCTATCATCGGCTTGGGCTCCTGCCAAAACGGATACTCGATGGCCAGTGGCACAAAGATGGTATTTGGAGTTGTTGCAGCTAAGTGGGCCAAGCCTGGCATGAAGGGTTGCTCAAGATCCCGGCAATCGCAGAAGACCCCTTCGGGTGTAATCCAGACCGACGATTTCGGATCCGAGAGTATCTCTCGTGAAGTTTTCAAAAACTCGGATGCACCGGCAAACGTTTCGAGCTTCAGTCCGTAGAAGCCCAGTTGACGAAAGATCCCGTAAGCTTCGAGAGCTTTGGCATCGATCGGAGCATAGAAAACTCGATCGTGAAGATATTTCTTTCGCAATAACATCGCTACGATTGGGTCCCACCAACCGATGTGGTTCGCATAAACGACAAGCGAACAATTCGACGCGGCGATCGATGGGATTTGATCCAAGCCTTGTACGGCAAAGCATTGGAAGTTCTTGCGAACCATACGCGTCGTGAAGCGACAAAAACCGTCAACCAACCAAGTTTTCGACTGGGGAACACTCATCAGGACGGCTCAAGTGCAATTCTAATTTTTGGCGACCGCAAGCTTACCGGTCTGTACATCCTGGTCTAGTGTGTCTCCTGCGATCCAACCGCTCATCATCACCATCGGCATCCCAGGCCCGGGATGAGCCGCCCCGCCTGCAAGATACAGTCCCTTGAGATCTGTCGATCGGTTTGCAGGTTTGAAAGCACCTAGGTACTTGCCGTGGCTTGCCAGTCCATAAATCGCTCCGTTCAAAACACGGTACCGCTTGTGAATTCCTTCGGGGGTCAAATGACTTTCAGTAACAATATTCGAACGCAGGCCTTTCATTTTTCCGGTATGTTCGAGCTTATCGAGAATCACTTCACGATACTTCGGAAACATCTCAGACCAATTGTGATCAGGACGCAGATACGGGGTATGAACCAGTACGTAAAGCGCCTCACCGCCCGGTGGAGCCACACCCGGTTCGGTGCATGCAGGAGCACAAACATAGGCCGTTGGGTCTGGAGCGGGTCGTCCGCGATTGTAGATGTAATCAAACTCGCGATGGGGGTCTTTGCTAAACACAAAGTTGTGGTGTAGCAAATGCTCGTAACGCTCTTTGAGGCCTAGATACAATACGACGCCAGAGCAAGCCGGCTCGTAGGTGCGACGACGCTCGAACTTGGTCGCTATCTTGGAGCCCTCGAGCAGTTCTCGGTGGGTTCGTACCGAATCGCAGTTCGAAACAACGGAGTCAAATCGATAGGTTTCGCCCTGCGTTGTCGTCAGCCCCGTGACCTTGCGGCCATCGTGTTCGATCCTTGCAATATCGGTGCTGGGTTTGAAGGTCACGCCTAGTTCTCGGGCTAGTTTCTCGAGTCCTTCTGGAACAGCACGGGTGCCGCCCATCGGATACCAAACCCCCTCCTTGGTTTGCATGCTAGCGATTCCGCACAGGACTGCCGGTGAAGCTTCTGGGGAAGAACCGACGTACTGAGTGAAATGGTCGATCATCTGAGCCACATCCTCATCGTGGATGTACTGGCGAACCAAACTCGCGACAGATTTGCCCATCCTCAGGCTCATCACATCGGCCATCACAAGCGGCGATAGAGCGCCCCCGATTTTCATGGTATCCCGCAAGCCGCCAACACTCTTCCAAAAAAAGAACTTGTCCGAAACCTCGTGGAGTTTCGAAGCAACCTTCATGAATTTCTCGTAGCCATCGGGGACGCTAAGCAGAGCGGAAAACTTTTCTAAGTTTTTTCGCATCTGCACCGGATCGGCAACCAGATCCAGGGCCCCTCCATTTTCGAAAAAACATCGCCATTGAGGGTCTAGCAACACCAATTCCATGTAGTCTTCGAGCTTGCGCCCCGACTCGGCGAATATTCGCTTGAGCACCGACGGGATCGTTAAAATCGTCGGCCCCATATCAAATCGATAGCCGTCCTGGTGGTGCACGGCCGCCTTGCCCCCAAACCAAGGGTTCTTGTCGAACAAGGTCACTTGATGGCCACGAGCAGCCAGAGTGCACGCAGCGGCCAACCCGGCTAGACCACCTCCGATGACTCCCACCGTCAGGCTCGATTTGGAGCGCTCAATCATTATTCATTCTTCTGGTTTGAATTACTGCGAAACGATGCAAAAAGCTTTTTTAAGCCTTGCATCCTTTTTGACCAGCTTGTGCTGTGTTGGAATTGTAGCAAACTGTCGAGCAATTGCTCATCCCTGGGCTGCGGCAAATCGCTATGGGGTAGCCATTTGCCCCTTCTGGATGATATTACCCGTGGAATCGTCATTTCCAATAAACCCTCTTCTCCCCGGGTCACGCCGAATCCACTCTCTCCCCTACCGCCAAACGGGAGCCTCGGATCGGCCGTCGGTACGATCAGATCGTTGAGGATCACCGAACCGGCACGGATTCGAGTCGCCAACTGAGCTGCTTGCTGGTGCTTACCGAAAATACTCACGCACAGGCCGTACCTGCATCGATCGTTGTACTCGATGGCCTGCTCGATATCCCGAACCGCAACGATCGTCATCAAAGGGGCAAATACATCAAGTCCGTAGAGGTCCATCTGCGGTGTGACATTCTCAAGCACCACTGGTCCGCTTGGTATCCAACGGGTCTGAGGTTGAGGATAATCAAGAGTTTTTCCGATCTCTGGGTTGCACTGCCAATCCACGAGCATTCGTGCCCCCTGCGATAAAGCCGTCTGCACCAAAGGCTTGAGTTGCTCGTAACTTGCAGAGGTGATCCAAGTACTCCAAGGCTCTCCTTGCGGTTGGCTCAGCTCCTCCTTGAGCATCCTGATAAACGAGCCGAGCATCGACTCGGGCACTAAGATCCTCCGAGGTGCAATGCATGTTGCACCTCCGTTGATCCTAAGGCCAAATCGAAGGAGCTTCGTCACACGCTCAAGATCCGCACTCGGTAGGACGATCACTCCATCGGATCCACTGAGTTCAAGGGTCGAAGAACATAAGTTGGCAATCGACTGTTGGAGAACCAGCCGGCCACTTCGCGAACTGCCGGTCATGACCACGTGATCGACCCCAAGCTCCATGGCCGACTTGCCATCCTGTACCGAACTGCCGATGACCCCAACGAGATCCTCCGGGATACCACACTCCAAACACATCTGAGCAAGTTTTGAAGTGACCTCTTCGCATCCAGGAGCAGGCTTGATGATTACACCGTTTCCAGCGACCAGTGCATGAAGCAACTGAGCGCCTGTCAGAAAGATCGGATAATTCCAGGTGCCAAGGATCAGGACCACTCCCCGAGGCACGCGCTGGATTTGAGAATCGAGTGAGCCTAGCCACATCGGTGTAGAAAACCGAGATGTCTTTCTTGGTCTTAGAATGCGACTCGCGCAGGTACCAAGCCAATGGGCGGTCTGAGCAAGCGGAATCAGCTCGGCACTGATCGTCTCGAGATAGCCGCTACGAGATGGATAATGGATCTCATCCGAGAGCGCTTTGCGGTGCTCGACTACCGCGTTTGCAAAGCGAGAGATTCTTTCGGCACGATCCTTCAGAGAGGTTTGTTGCCAGAGAAACTGCGCACGTCTGACCCGATGTATCGCTTCGAGAATCCCTTCAGTATGGTTCATGCCGCTTCGGTCTTTTTTCAAGCACCGCTAGTTCTTGTCCTGCGATATTTTTATCAATCGCTCGTCGGTTCGCAAAAACATGGAATCCTTGTAAAATGCGGGAGTTGCAAATGTCCGACCCGTGATTTGGTTCTTCCCTGCAATCTCGAACTCTTTGCTTGGCTTGACCCAAGTCGCCAAACCGTCTTCGCTCAAAAAAAGAATGTGGTCGTTGACAAATACTGGCGATGCCGAATAGTTGCCACCGAGCCTCTCCATCCAATGCCGCTGACCCGTGCGTGCATCGACGCACGAAGCTACCCCGTTATCGGAAACAAAATAGAGTTCGGAACCCACTAGCAAAGGTGTTGGAGTGCTCGGTGCACCTCGCGGCGAACGCCAAACAATACTCTTCTCGGTCATGTCCCCCTTACCACCGAGACGTACTGCCAAGAGCTCGGGGTTGTCGTAATCGTGATTGTAGATGACCATGTCATCGATCAAGATAGGTTCAGGTACGACTGACCAACCCGGAGCCATCACCTTCCAAATCTCCTTGCCATCTTCAAGGTCGTATGCGGCCAAATGATCGGGCCCAGGTGCCAAAACCTGCGGCCTGCCGTCTACTTTCGCAATTGCCACGGTTCCGAAGGAGTGGGAGATTTTCGCTGCAACGCTTCGAGGTGCCTTCCAAACCACTTTGCCAGTCGTTGCATCGAGCGCACAGACAAAAGGATTGGTGCTGCCATCACAGATGATCGCAAGCTTGTTGTCGTAAAGAACCGGAGAGCCCCCGGAGCCATGCATCGGCGGATAGATCAGTTCCTCACAAAGCCACTGGATCTTGCCGTCCTGCGGGCTGAGTTTGGCTGTGCCTAACGTTCCAAAATGAACGTAGAGTGCATCGTCTCGCACAATCGGCGTAGGGCTCGCATGGCTGTTTTTTGCATGGATCGAAGGTGTCTTATCTACGGATTTGACTTCCGTGTCCCAAAGGGTCTTGCCACTGTTGGCATCCAAAGCCATCGCTCGCAATGAAAGACCCTCTCCCTTTGGCACTGCGGTGGTCATGTAGATCACCCCTCGATGGATCGAGGGAGACGACCAGCCTAAACCTGCAATAGGTACCTGCCACTGAATGTTTTGGGAATCAGACCACTGCATCGGGGGACGATGGCCCGAGGCATGCGCACTGGCAGGTCCACGAAACTGCGACCAGTTCTCAGCCGAATCGTCCGCACGGCCAAAACCGATTAATGCCAACCAAGCGATCGGCAATCCCATGAGTAATCGCAACATCAAAGCCCCTCGTACAGTTCAGACTTGCCCTAATATCGACCTAGAGTTCTGGCCGTTAAGTTATTTGCAAGCCACTAGCGTGTCAACGATACAGGCTCAAGAGGTGAGCAAGTTACCCGGGCTCTAGGAGGCTTTTTTGTCGAACAATCCCGCAGGGAGCCATTCTTTGGGCATCGATTTAATGTGCAAATCACGCGTCGGAAACGACATCTCGATCCCTTCCTGAGCAAACCTCTGATGGATGCTTGTCAGCAAATCGTGCCGTGTCGGCAAACGCAGATCGAGGCTAGATAGGAACAAGCGAACCTTCAGTTGCAAAGTGCTATCGGCAATGATCTCGAAGAATGCCGTCGGCTCCGGATCCTTCAAAACGTTCGGATGAGCCAAGCAGAGTTCTCGTAGAATCTGACAGGCTCGTGTTGTATCGGTTCCATAAGCCACCCCCACATCGAGGATCATTCGATTGGTCGAATCGCTAAGGGTCCAGTTGAGGAGTCTTCCGGTCACCAAGTCTTTGTTCGGAATGACCAATTCCTGCTGATCGAAATTCATGACGGTCGTTGCACGCATACGAATCTTCGAGACCGTACCAGTGGTATCCCCCACCGTGATGACATCTCCAACGCGGATGGGTTGCTCAAACAGTAAGATCAAACCTGAAATGAAGTTGGCAAAGATTTCCTGAAGTCCAAATCCAAGACCCACACCCAGTGCTGCCACGAGCCACTGGATACTGGCCCAGCGAACCCCGAGGCTGTTGAATGTCATGGCGATTCCAAGCACGAAAATCGTGTACCGAGAGATCGAAGTAATCGCGTATCGAACAGCATTCTCGATCGGCAGATGCTGCAGCAGCGCAATTTCGAGCAAGCCTGGCAGATTTTTGGCCGCCACGATCGTCATGATCGCCGCAGGTATCGCTAGTAAAAGGTTCGCAAGAGTTACAGGAAGCTTCTCATCGGCTGTAGCGCCTGCAACGGTCCATAGCTTGACCGAATCCAAAGCACCTACGGCAGGCAAAACCGACGACCAAATGAATGCAATCGCAGCAAACGCTGCAAAGACCAAGGTGCTCGAAACCAACCGCATCGTCTGTGCATTGATCTGAGACAAATCGGTTAAATTGGTTGGAACACTTGCCATCGTCGCTTGGGCAACTTGTGGATTCTCCGAGTCTCGGCGGCGGGCCTCCTCAAGTCGCTGGCGGGCTTGCTGAAGAATCAGCGTTCGCTTCCTGAGCAGCAACCAACGGCAAATAATGCAATAGAGCAAGAGCAAGCCCACGAGGGTCATAATGCTAGTGTGCAGGTGCATCGCCAGACGAGTCGCCGTGTAATGGTAACCCATGAGACTCATGCCCAGCAGAACGATCGGTGCCGCACAAAGTCCCGTATACCAAACGAACCTCAACCGATCGATCCAACCTCCCGAGTTGGCTTGCAGATACTCTCTGAGTACTCCATGCCTCGGATGCAACGCATTGATCAAAAAGATGGAACACATGAATAAAAGAGCTCCAAAGAGCACGCGACCCAATGCGTCCTCGGCTCGCAATTCTGTGTGATTTACCACCAACGCGTACAACCCAACGCAAGGAATCGTCAAATCGATCAACCATCGTAGTTGGCTGCGCAACACCCCTGTCGAGTGCTTGGACCATTGAAAGTGATTCTCTGCCAAGCCTCCGGTTCGAGCGATTTGTCTGAGAACCTCCAGCGGAAAAAAGTACCGTGCACTGACCAACAAACCCCAACCCAAAGCGGAAACAAATGGCTGGTCATCGGCGATCGATAACAACCGCCATCCAAGCAATACATGGACAATCGCAAGTGGTGCTGCTAACAACAAACAAAATAGAATCGTTTGAAAAGTTGGAAGAAACGATGTGGTTGTCGATTTGACTGCCAAGCTGCCCGCCTTGGCCACTTGCTGTCGCATCCTTTTGGTATACGCAGCAATCAGTAAAACCGACAAAATCGCAGCGATGTACCCCCACGTGTGTTCCTTGAAATCCCTGAGAATCCCGATCGGAATCTCTCTCCATTTGGACAGGTCAAACAATCGCTTGGTCTGATCTACGACCGATCTCCAGTCGGTTAACCCAAACGGATCGGTCGATCGGATCCAGAGGATATGCTCGTCGATGAACTTTCGATATTTCGTCACATGCTCGATCAAAGACTGATAGACCACAGCAAGATTGAACAAGGTTTCTGCAGCATTGTTCGCATCGATCTTGAACTCATCGACAATGCGCTGCTCGGTCGCCGCAAGCAGAGTCTTTTTCTTGTCCGCCGATAAACCATCCTTCGACAGTAAATCGTATTCCGATACAAGCGAATCGTATTCTGCTGCCGTCGCCTTGAGCTCCTGGCTGTCCTCCATGGATGTCTTCAAATCATCCAAGGCCAAGATCCGCGATTGAACAAGGATGATTTTCGATTGGCAGTCCTCAAGCTCTCGATTCAACTGCTCGATCTTGGGTAAATCCTCTCTCTGTTTTTTCAAAACATTGGCAACCAAACTCTTCATCCGAGAGACGTTCAAACTCGAAGGATTCGTTTCGGAGCTGCTCGTCGCATTCCCAAGTCGATCCACCATCGTTCGATATCGCTCCGTCAGGAAACGAAGACGATTACGGGCCTCTTCAAGCCGCGAACGATTCAAGGCTTGCTCACTAGCCAGCTGCCTCCAAGAGACAATCTGCGTCTGAAGATCGCTGAATTCCTTCGGATCTTTACTCCGATCGGCAATCTTCAAATCCTTGCGCAATCGTTCCAGTAAATCCGAATACTTACCAATCTGCGTCTCGCGACGCTTGCCAAGCTCCTCGGAAATCTCCTTAAGCTGGCCTTGGTAAAATTTTTCTTCAGCCAGATACAACTCCTTGCGAAGCGGTAGAAGCTCGTTTTCCGCCTCGTAGGTGCGTTGCTCGAGCTCTACTCGCCTAAGGTGCGCGCTGAGGGTCGCTAGCTTCGCTCGAATCAGCAGTTGATTGGCCTCTCGCACCTTCGGATCGGTTCCCTCGGGAACCGGAGCAGCAAGCTCCTCGTTGAGCTTGGTAATCGCTTGCTTGTCATCATTGATGAATCGAGGTAGCTCTTTTTTTCGGGCCTCGCGAGCTGTGATCTTGGTTTCTGTATCGGTTCGATTCTTAGCCGCCGCTTGAAGCATCGCATTGGCATCGAGTTGAAATGCCTGCAGACGATCGAGATTCGACCAAGTCAACGAGCCATCGAAATAAACCGATTTGAAATCCGGTTTCTCCTTCCGCCGCTTGGCCTCGGTCGTCGATCCCGGAGCAGCCTCCAAGGCGGATTGATAATCCTTAATCGCCTTGTCTTCCTCAATCCTTTTCTTGGTCTCGGCCAGCACCGCTTCATAAGTCGTCGTCAACGTCTGCTTGAGATTCGCATCCAGGTCGCTGGCCGATTGAAGCTGTTGCAACTGAGCTGCTACCGCTTCGACCGAGATCGCCGAAGAATCCGGATTCGTTGGATTTGCTGACGGAGAGTCCCCAGCCGCTGCAGGCTTGGCTTGTGGATCCTTAACCGCTGGCTCCTGATTCGAGGAGGCCGTCTGCCTTGAGGCCATCAATGCCCGAATGGTGTTGCGGCCAGACTCCTGCGCAACGGCCAACGGCGAGCAAAACCCAACCAATAATATTGCGATCATGGCAGCAGCTCCCCGCCCCTGATCGCTCCAGCGCTGTTTCAATCTCCATCGGAATCTTCTTTGGCTCATAGATCCTGCGACTCTAGTCGATCCGGCATGCCCGCAACAAGACACGAAATCCATCTTTCACGTCCGCCGCAGGCGGCCGCATTGTCGGTGATTTCTCCGAAATCACCGCTTGGAACCAGGGCAAACGTAACTTGATTAGTGGTTGCTGCGAGGCCGCCTGGCGGCGGTCGCATTTTTGACATCATTGACGGTGTTGACAAGGTTGACTGCATTGACCGCGGACCTTATTGACCACGTTGACGTTGTTGACGGCGAAAGCCAACGAGGTCAACCTCGTCAA